>Ga0307510_10000282_pt1 | contig 46876 bp, 56 predicted proteins | sample 12_EM_MG_FD_207224 | JGI IMG/M metagenome (GOLD analysis project Ga0307510, IMG submission 207224) | Populus trichocarpa ectomycorrhiza microbial communities from riparian zone in the Pacific Northwest, United States - 12_EM | ecosystem: Host-associated > Plants > Roots > Unclassified | place... | reverse complement strand
ATCAATACGGACTACCTTAAAGGGTAGTTGCTTACACTAGACGCCCATTAGACCAGAATGGGCACGCAGAGATCAGATCTCCTCGGATCAACCTCAAACCTCGTGGTCGTCATCACATCATAATGACGCTTCCCTTCTTGGAATGACCCGCCGCCATTGTTCCCCGGTTAAGGATAGATTAGGCAATTTCCTGACCCCCTATTCGCTCTCGCTCATTCTCTATTGTTCGACTCATACAGACCGCAGCACTTGTCCGCGGAGTACTATATGATACAGGCAGCCCCCTCTTGACCAGAAGTACCTACTTTAGTGACCATGGCCCGTGCGCGGTCGTGCCTGTATATAAGCGCCCTGTATTTCGACAGTCAAGCCTTAAGCTTGACTTGATTTGCAATCTCAACGTTCTTGAAAGCTTCTCAAGTGCCTCCCCTTTTACCCACTTCAAACTAAGTCGTCTCTAGTTAAACTAGAGACTCCTCTACTACCTTCAAGTACTCGCCACCAGTTCACTCTTAGTACAAGTCGTACTATCAAGGCCCGTTGAAGCCTTAACACCATGGACAACAAATATCCAATTTTGCAAAGGCTTGTCATCCACTTGCAGGTTCAACGCCCTGAGAATCACAATGATACCTGCAATTGCAACCACAACCGCAGCAACAACGTGACCATGACCTTTCATGCGCCATTCATGCACCACCTCAAACCCTCCAACGTCGCCATCCCAACGTCTTCACGCCTCCTCAGCAGTGCCAGCTCGGATCTCGTCTGGATCACTCTGCAAAACCTTCCTGCCTCCTCCCCCGACTTCCATCAGCACACCTTACCACACTGCTTGGCGCGCTCTCCTGCCTTGAGGTGCTCATGGTCCACTTCAGCATCACCATTCCCAACTGTGATGTCAGGCAGAGACTGCAAGGCACATCCATGACGCGCGTCATGCTCCCCCGCCTGCATATGCTTGTGTACTGTGGCAGCAGCATGTACCTGGCATCCTCGCATGCCTTGAGACGCCCAAGTTGCGCACAATGAATGTCGAGTTCTTCAACCAACTCTCCTTCTCCCTCCCCTCCTTGCTCCAGTTTGCACGCGTGCACTTTCCGCTCTGCGGCACAGCACTTTGACAAGTACTTTGCCTTGCTCATCGTCGATCTGCTTGACAAGCACACGGGTGGTGATGAAAGCCAGAGAACACATCCGCTGCTCATGCAAGTGAAAGGAAAGCCGCTCAATTGGCAGGTGATGAGTATTCTACAGATATGCTCTGTGATCGCACTGCTCCTTGCACAAACGGAGGTTCTCATGCTTGGCTTCCACAAGGTCGGCCCCGACCCTGCTGCAGTAGGAGTGGCTGGGGCTGGGGTGGTCAAAGCGGCAGCTAGGTGGCTAGGTGGTGACATCGCCATCAATCGTGTGCAGTGGCGTGCTCTCCTTCGGATATTTGCAGGTATTAAGATGGTCCAGCTAACTGGCAGGTGTGTCGGAGACCTCTTTCATGCGATCCACCCCTGCCTTGGTGAGAGCAATAACAACGGCAACAGCAGTGGTGGTGGCAAGGGCAAGGGTAATGGCGGTGGTGAGGATGGCGGTGTGTTCTCACCAGAGATCCTACCTGCTTTGCAGAAGCTCGTGCTGTACGGATGGGGCATCGCGGACGACGTGTTTGCTTCGTTTATCGCTGCAAGCGATGCTGTCAGCCAAATGGTGCATCTCATCTGGAATACATCGTAAACCCCCTCCCCCACGATCACAGGACCGGGCATGGGCACTGCCTTAGGCACGAAGGAGCTAGTCACTATTTTCCGCCGAGGCCGACATCTATACTCATCCATCTGCACTTAGTCAAAGGCACTTCCTCAAACATTTGAATTGCTTTACGATATCTGAGATGTCATGATAGCCCCCATCTCTGTATTTTTTCTTTTACCCCTACTAATGTATTGCTTGTATCATCATTTCTATCACACACATATGTGTACACTCTCATTACTGTCATGGCTTTTTATCACTTTGCAGGTCGACATCAGGGACAATCCCTTGCTATCCATTTCTTGTGTGACATATGGGTTGAGTGAAAGCAAAAAAAACCATCAGAGGGACGGTGTGCGAAGTAGAGGGGGGTGATCTGTTGGCTGGTGGAAAGAGCACAGAAATGCAGGAGCAGTGTCCAATTCTCCGGGAAAGTGGTAACTTATATATATACATATATGTAGAAGACTGACCCTCTTGATGGAAACAATAAGCGATAAAGGTAAGCCTCATTGCCATGTTCGACTCCCATGCTGTGGCTACAAAGCACATGCGCTTGAGGAAGTAGCATGTTGTGTCAGGAATGAGGGATGTAATGAAAGTTCATAGTAAGAACAGGTCATAGTGTTACACAGCTTATGAAGAAGCAATTATATGCTGAGGTATCAAGAAATTACTTATGTTCAGGGAAAATGCAAGGAAGAAGAGAATGGGTAACATGCACGTGAATGAATGAATGAACAAGTGTGAAGATCATCAGAAATCCATGGCAACGGGGTGTCTGTCATCTTAGACTCGCTTGCTCACATGCAGGCCTGGTGATCGCATTGAGGAGGTTGCCACAATGTAAAGGTTCTGTATCCCTATCTGTCAGTTTGTGATATGGCCATCCAAATGCAACACCATCCCATAATGGTGGCTAGTGCACCAAAAAGAAAAAAATGATGAGACGCACAATGCCCGCATCAAGACATCGCTCCCCATCACCAATCACTGAAAAAGTAACCAAAATTCGAATGTGATCTCCACATGAAAAGAATATGCACTTGCGTGTGCAGTCAGTGCAATTATGGGTGTTGGGGTGAGGTTATTGTGCATCTCATAGGCGCGGATCAATTCTGTCACCTCCATACTGCCCATAAACAGCATAGAAACATCTATCTGCGTCACGTATCCACTGTGATGTCAGCTGACTTTCTTTCAGGCAGGTGGGGACGCCAAATGCACAAGGATGATGTCAAACAGCCGATTCCACTGTATGTGCGCCTTGAATGTGTCTACTGCAAGTGACCCATTTTCTGCGATTTCAACCGTGTGCCCATACTTCTTGAGGATCTTGACGGCCAACTTCTGGTTGATGAGGTTGTCTTCCATGAGTAAGATGTCGAATATCACGTCATTTTTTGCCATCGCAGGACTGACAGTACTCGACAACAGGGTGGAGATGAGTGCTGACAAGAGGTCTGGGGTGCTCACAGGTATTGTTACCTTGGGGCTTACTGTATGCTGTTATCCAAACACCACTTCACTACTGTAGAATGGAGTGGGTCAACGGTCAGGTGGTTGACCAATGTGTATGTGACAGGCACAGTTATGTACAATTCAAGCAGGGAAGGTTCTGTATGACATGTAGTATGGCTGTCAGCTGGGGATCCATAGAATGACATAACGAGAAGCGCACTAGTGCTAACAACACGATGGGGATGTACAGTATCGCAAATGTTCATACTTGGGGATTGTCTTGGTCTGCTGTGCTGAGTTTGTGAACTTGAACATCAAAATACCAGTTTCATCTATGTCCTTGTGGAATAGTCCGAGTAAATCTCATCCAAGTCAATCTGCTCTGCATGCCATATTTGCGTCTACCAAATGACACCACATGACAAACTAGCACTTGCACAGGGGCCATATAATTTAGTGCAAAGGAATGGTTGGAGAAAGCGACAACATAACACTGATATTGCAAGTGCAAGCAAGAACGACTGTGACACATGTGCCGCCCTTCATGTGCATAAGTGATAAGTGATAAGTATGATAAGTAATCATAATACAGCCAACTTCGCTACTATTGCGTCATAGGTGTTTGAAAGTTTTTGAAAACTTGCCTCAGAAATGTACTTGCCAATGAGTGCAGACTTCCAGCTTTCTGTAGGAGGTAGTTATGCTTCTAAACTAGACATCTATGAAGAATAAAGGATGGATATGAGAGGTTGTGTTATGAGGAGCACCCTGCCAGAGTATTTGACTGCAAATCATAGGTTTTTGAAAAATTTTGTCACATCAGTCATGGCACCTGTTGGGCAAATTGACTCTCCCATGCTCAGATACTGAATGGATGATAGTCACTGGATAGTCACGCTCCTTTCAAAATCTCTGCCATGTACACTACAGTCCCTTCCAAGGCCTGAGATTTGGCACAGAGCTTTGTATATACATGGTATTCGATCGTATCAAATTTGTTTTGCAATTTTCCAGCTTGGACATGAGCCAGACATGATTTTCTGCTGATTACTCAAAATCTTCCAAAGTTTTCCTGTTGTTCAACCAAAACTGGGTGGATTTTCTTCAAACAAAACCCACAGACAACTTTGTATTCACTATGAACACTCATCCCAAGGTATCCGAAGGTGCAGGTTTGGGCAGGAGAGGCTCTATTTTCGAGTTTTCAAACACCTACGACCTTTCAAACCCAGCAAACACGATAGTCTGTAATACCTCGTTGGCGCGGAGTAAACAAACAAACAAACAGACAAATATCTAGGTCCTCCGACGATCAGTCAGGTGATTCCCCCGTGACATTCCCACGAGTTTTTAGGAGATTGAATATCCCCAATGCTCCTCCCTCCCTTTCCACTCAAGCCGAGTATTCGACGGACTTGTACCTCAAACATGGTTTGGAAGGACTATATCGTTAAGCAATTTGACGTTGTCAATCGCTTCACTACGAAAGAAAGTGACCTCTATGGCGCCTACAACACACTCCTCTGTGACCTCTTCCCCGCCGCGGAATATTACCAGGTCGCGCCGCAGTTCAGGCAATACACCGAGGACTACACAGTAGTTTCTTACGTTGTCTTGAAGGGGGAAACCCCTATTTTCTTTGTCGAGATCAAGACATTCGTGGCTCTTAACCTTGGCAAAGCTCGTGCTGAAGCAGACGACCAGATGCGCGCTATCTTTCTCGACTTCGCATCTGATCGTCTCCCTCAATCTAAACTCATTGGCATAAGCGCCATGGGTACTCGTTTTGCCGTGTATGAATATACAACAAAGGGTCGCCGTCTCACTCCCCCTCGTATCATCCGTTCTCATCATGATCCCCTTATCGACACCGCTCCTGAGGAGAGATGGAACGACGACATAATGGAAGACTCAGGAGAGGCCAAATTTAAGGTGCTTGTGAATGAAGTGAAGGAAATGGCATTGGCTATTAGCGAGGTTTGTGAGTACTACTTTCTTCGTTAATCCCGTCCATTTACGAACTCACATCATAGGACACCAACGAGTGTATGACGTCTGCGACGCGAAGTTGTGTGTCGTTAACTATCAGTAGAGACTAAAACATTGTGCATCCACTGTTGAAAACTTAGGTGTATCATGTCATGTGTAAACCTCAGCCCGTGGCCAATTATGACTGACCAAAATCCGCTGTGATGAAAAAAGTACCGTAGAAAGTATAGGTATATAGCCAGTGCGGGAGGCACGAGAATGCCCACCATGGGCGAGGCGCATGACTCACGAGGGAGTTCAATTGGGCAGCCTGCACAGCCTAGCACCATCATGCCACCATGGCACCCTTGTTAACAGTCACTGGCATACTTCTACCTCCTGGACCAGCTGCCTGCCTCAGTGCTGTGCTTGGTATCTCATTTGCCCCAAATCCCTTCCAGCCACTTCCCCAATCTCCTGTCCTTTCAACTCGGCTAAGGTATCGCAAATGCTCATGCTCGCGGATCGTCTCGGTCTGTCGCGCCGAGTTCGTGAACTCGAACATCGAAAGAACAGTTTCATCTATGTCCTTGTGGAATAGTCCGAGTAAACTGAAATCTCATCAAGCCGCTCCGCGCGCCATATTCGCTACAGCGGCGTCTACCAAATGACACCGCATGATATACTTTACAAGCACTCGCTATAATTTGGTGCAAAGGGATGGTTGGAGAAAGCGGACAACGTAAAACTTCACTGATATTACCTTGAGGGTTACAATATAACAATGGGGAACAATCCATCAAGCACTCCTCACTCTGTGTGGCCACGTCGCACTCAAGTACCTTCAGATTTGCAATGGACACAAGCTCGACAAGCACCTGGGGTATATATCAGGCCCCTCATCCCTCTCATCCTCGTCATCATCTTGGGCTGCCAAACTCCCCTCACTGCCACCGTGCACGCTTGAGACGAGAGCCTGCAACTGGAACAAACAGACAGTCCCCATCAGCAACATGTGCCAGCCAAGCATGACGAATGAATTGATGATGGAACGTACGGCATAGGTTGCATTGTCCTCCTCTACGAGCTGACCTTGCTGGCCGTGCCCCAGTCCCCGCAAGGCTCAAGCAGACACCACAAAGGCAGTGTTGAGCGCTTTCGTCGGTTCGAGCACAATCTGCATCGAGACTTGAGCTCTGCGCGGGCCGTCTACATCGACGGAGGACCGCACCGAGCGCATCAGTGTACCTATGCGCATCACCGGCCCAGTACTTGACGCATGCGTTGGCGAGGGCGAGTCGTCGTCCTGGTGCCGCGAACCTGCTAGAATGGCGAGGTGGCGTCATTCAATCTTCTCAAGCTCAGTCGCGAGGCGAGTCTCTGGCAAAGAGAACATATGTCCCAGTCAGTTTTTTCTTTGGTTGTAAGTGTGTGTCATGTGCGTAGAACGTACCATGCTCGGCGACGGAACGCTTACGCACGCCCACGGACTCTGTCACGGCGGGTATAGACATCCACAAGGTGTGCTTCAATTCAGGTCGTGGATGAGGAGATGGGTCAAATGCGAGGTGCTGTGCATCGCATAGCCTGAGGATGGCCACTTTGTCCGCGAGCTCTTGGAGAGTGTTTGTGGTTGCGTGGTGTGGCTGTGGGAGGCGGACACAGGGTCCATGATGATCACGGCGTCGAATTTGCAGATGTCCGTGTCGGATAGGAACTCGCCAAAAGATGTCGATTGTAGATGGGGCTGGTACACATGTTCTCGACTGTCTCCAAGATGCGGGGGTGTGGGTGGCAGGCTTCCTCCACCTGCAGTTCGGATTCATCGACTATGACACAAGTAAAGGCCCAACATCGGAATGGTCAGTCAGGTCTGTTCTTGGAAGAAGCAAGGGTGCAGCGGGTGGAAATGCACCGTTAGGTTGTCTAACGGACGCGTGTCCTCAAGGCCTCAATGTTGGCAAGTGTCGTTTAGAGATCCTTCCGTTCAATAGCTCAATGTCAATTCGCACTTCTGTGTCCTTCACCTTCGCAATCTGCATGACACGGGCGGCCGTCAGGAAAAAACCTACTTCGTTGATTTCAATAGGCTACGATAGCAATAATTAACGCTTGCTAGTGAAAATTATTGTTACTTTAGATTATCACTCCCTAATTTACCCCCCCCAATAATTTATCTCTGATAATTAACAATAATGGTGCAATCATGAGATAATTTTTGGATAAATGCACGTTGTTGGGATGTGCACAACAGAAGATAATTTCAGATAATGCCAACAACCATGTTAATTGTGCTGTATATGCATGAGACGTACAGTTCGACCAGCAGCGTCGCTTGCAGCGATAAACGAAGTAAATACGTCGTCCGCAAGGCCCCATCCGCGCAGCACAAGCTTCTGCAGAACAGGTAGGATCTCTGGTGAAAACGCACCGCCGTCCTCACCATCGCCATTACCCTCGCCCTGGGCTTAGAGCCACGTAAGGTCTTCTCCACTTCGTCAACAATAGCCTTGTTCTTCAGGACAGAGCGTAATGTGCTAGGTCAGATCAACGGCTATTGACTGAGCAATTGGCTGGTCTGCGATGTACTCGGCGTCCGAATGGCCGATGATGTCAAGCTCGAAGGGGAGGACGTGCTAGCGCACAAAGGGGGGCCCGATGGCCGTGGGGGCACCGAAGAGGTTGGTCGCTTCTGCCGAGGCTTGGTTGAAGAGGCGGAGGGGGGAGGGGAGGGAGGAGAAGTGGAGGGACCAGAGCTGTGAGAAGAAGGGAAAGAGGGTCAGAGATGCGGGTGTGATGAGTGGGGAGGAACAGTGTGCATGCGTTTAACACGAGGGTCAGGTCCTCTAGAATCGCCTGCACCATGCGGTTGCATGCCATCCACGCCGGCACCACGAGCTTGGGGAGATGAACCGCGGGCTCGTCTCTCGTTTCCAACGCGGTCTCCGAGCTGATGGGAACTGTGGGAACAGGCTTGTCGACGGGAGGAGGCACCGGCTCTGGGTCTGGCAGTAGAGGAAGTCCAGTCTGAGCTGGAGTGAGTGCGACTGGCTCTGCAAGCGGGACCTCGAGCGGCAAGGTCACTGGATCCAGAGGCAGGACTGGCGCCGGGGTCAGTGATCCTGGGTCGGGAGTCCGTTCGCCATCGTCAGAATGCTGAGTACAAGTCCGACGCCATAGGCATACGCACCCTCGATCAAGTAGTCACCCTCTCTCTGGGATAGTCTTGAAGAGCTCATGGAAGTCCACATCCAGCTAATTGCTCGCGACCGCAAAGCCCATCACTGGGATGATATGTGGGGACTCTGTGGCGGCCGAGGGGAGGTGGTAGACGTGGAAGTCATCCAGCGGGGGCACCTCGACGAAGGACTGGAGCCTGGAGGAAGTCCTCAGAGAATCTGTTGGTGGCTGTGGTGGGATGGTAGGGTGGAAGAGGGGAGAACACGGAGATTAGGGAGGAGGCTCGAGGGGCGGAGCGTTCTTCGGCTGCCGCGATGGCCGCTTTGAACTGGATGGGCTGGATGACGCGAGGATGGAGAATCTTGACTTCTGGGAGACCGCGAAGACAGTCACACGTGGCTGTTAGGTGATGGATAATTTTTGTTCACTACATCTACTGATCGTCTTGTAGCAATCAACGAGGGTTGAAAGTGCAGCAAATGAGCGAGCGCGAGTGAGTGTGGGCCGGAAGCGGACTGTGCGGATACAAAGTTCAGTTGTCACGGAAATGCACACACTACTATGATTGGTATTTACCTGTGCGGATACAAAGCTATGTACTGTAAGCACAGGGAATGAACGCGAGAGAAGTCTAAGTAATGCTCACCTCAGTTGGCACGGAAATGCACACACTGAGGGAGCCATAGCAGAACTACGAAAGTATCAAAGAGGCTGGGGGCAGGTAAATCTAGGGTACTCGACGGAAGCAAATTTCGGGGTAAGTACTAAAATCGTTCATGCAAACTGTTCATGTCAAACACTAGCGCGACGTGCGCTGCACTCTATGCGATGCTCCATGTGGCCCGACCGCCACTTCCGCGACATGTCTACACATACTAGTCATCCATCAATGGCTGTTGCCACCATCTGCTTGACCTCATTGGCGAGGGCCCGGAGCGCTGCCTCTCCAGTACGCCTCAAGATGTCGTGACGCCACCACCAACGGGGGGCAGTGTCATTAACTAGTTCAATATTGGGGGTGATTTTAGCGGGTGTGATTGCTTGATTGTTTGTCCTATATCTATAAGTCGCAAAACGCGTACCCATGGCACTTATGCCTATGAGCACAGGTACAGGAATGTGTTCAAAGCTTGCGGTGATATCTTCAAAGCGCCGGCGCATTTGGGTGTCTGCTGCTCCACGACGATTGATAAGATCAAGAGTTGGGCGTGTTTTGATTTCGATGAAGAAAATTGGGAGTCGATGATGTAGACCACAGCGAAGTCGATGGTCCCTCGGAGGCCTGGGGGTTTGTGTTGGGGGAAGATTTGGTAGCCCTCCATGGGCGGGAAGAGCTCGAAAATTTGGCCAAGAAATGACAGACTCTCTTTGTCTAACTGCCAACTTGACCATCCATTGGACTCAACACTGGCATGTCATAGGTCTTCCACTATTCTTTATTGCAAGAAGTACAATACTGCTGCAGCCCAAGGTTATGGTGACAGCCTTTGGGTTTGTCACCCAGGGCCCATGAACCTGTATTAGCCTAAGAAATTGGCCAGACTGGGGATTGAACCCAGGCATACTGGTTATATTCCAGGTGCTCTACCACTGAGCTACCTAGCCTTGAGGGATCAAGGTGGTGGATTGCCTTCTTTGTCACTTAACATATGAGCAGATTGCATGTCCAACATTCTTGTCAGACTTTGTGAATAAATGGCAACACAGATACCTATTTTGGGTCCCCTGTGCTTCTCAATTGGCTGTCTGGACTATGACATCATTAATACATGCATATCTAGGGAATGGCACGGGTAGTCCCGCAGCTACCCAACATGGCTCCCATTCCCACTCCCGACCGGGTTGTACCCCCGTCAAGGCGGGAAAAAACCGTCCGGGTCAAACGGGTAGTGGCGGGGACCGGTAGACTTGCATTTACCCCACTATAGTGCAACTTTGAGGAGTGACCGAGTGAGAGACTGAGAAAACGCGAGGGAGACTTGATCAGGTATAAGCAGTGACATCACGGATCGCGATCTCCGTCCTGCGAATCGCTTCCCTCGTCTTGAGACGATGTACGTCGATCGTGCGTTCTTCCTGTTGGAGACTATGCGCTGCACCACCGACAGAATGAGCTGAGCTGTCCCATCGGGGCGATCCTGAGGGAAGGCGAAGACACAAGAGGGAGAGAGAAAGGCCGTGTTTCCGAAAGATCGAGAGCGCACGAGGGGGAATCGTAATGGTCGTAAGATGAACGCTTGGGGCGAATGGGGGTGCTAGCCTTGCTGGGCTCATTTGCATGGAGCGAGCCTGGAGGAAGGACGGGGGTTGTGGTCAGTAGCCAACGCGCCGATGTCCCCTGACCCTCTCGGGCTTGCTGGCATGGTTGGGAATGTCGACACGGATACGAGGTAAGTCTAACCCTCGGGCGTTGACACGCGCGAACGAAGGGTGCTGCACCTTCCATTGCCGAGGGCACCGCCGGCGTCGGGTCTGCTTGCGGTGCTGAGAAAGCCGCCGCTGCATGACCCGAGGCGTTGGAGCCCGGGGCATAGGGTGGGGCAGGGAGCAGCCGCGAAATGGCGCGGCCAGGGATGGAGTCGGGACACCATCGCAAGAGGGCAAGGGAGCGCTCGATGCGCCGGAAAGAAAGCGACCGGGTTGGTTCCGTCGGGCTATGAGGGAGAGACGCAAAAGGGACTACAATATCACTCGAAATCATGTACATGTGAACTGACAGGCGAACATGCACAAAAGGCCCAGAGGGCGGCGACCTTGAAATCATGCATGGTGTTGAGGGACTTGTCAGGACACAGAAAGAAAACATGTGTTGGCAGCTCTGCGGTCGCACCGCTCCTTGCACAAACGGGGGTCCTCACACTCGGCTTCCACAAGGTCGGCCCCGACCCCACTGCGGCAAGAGCGGCTGAGGCCGGGGTGGTCGAAGCGGCAACAGGGTGGCAAGGCGGTGACATCGCCGTCGATCGTGCACAGTGGCGTGCTCTCCTTCGGATATTCGCAGGTGTGAAGACGATTCAGTTAACTGGCGGGCGTGTCGGAGGCCCCTTCCGTGCGATCCAGCCCCGCCATGGTGAGAGCAATAACAGCGGCAATGGCATTGGCGGTGGCGAGGGGGAGGGTAATGGCGACGGTGAGGACGGCGGTGCGTTTTCACCAGAGATCCTACCTGTTCTGCAGAAGCTTGTGCTGCGCGGATGGGGCATTGCGGACAGCGTGTTCGCTTTGTTTATCGTTGCAAGCGACGCTGCGGGCTGAACGGTGCGTCTCATCCAGAATGAATCGTAAAACCCCAGTAAAACCCCCTCCCCCACGATCACAGGACCGGGCATGGGGACTGGCGTGACTACGACGTAAAGTTGTGTGGTGTTAACTATCAGTAGAGACCAAAACATTGTGCATCCACTTTGAAAACTTGTATCATGTCATGCGTAAGCCCCAGTCCGTGGCCAATTATAACTGAGACCAAAATCAGCTGTGATGAAAGAAGTACTGTAGAAAGTCTAGAGTACGGGAGGCACAAGAATGCCCATGATGGCGATGCGCGTGACTCGCCACCAGGGAGTTGGGCAGCCTGCACAGCCTAGCACTATGGCACCCTTGTTAACGGTCACTGGCATACTCCTACCTCCTGGACCAGCTGCCTGCCGCAGTGCTTGGGTAACTCATTTGCCCCAAATCACTCCCCAATCTCGTGTCCTTTCAACGCGACAATTTGTCAACTCGGCTAAGGTGCCAGTTTCATCAGTATGGTGGTGCCACTCTCTGTAATTGCAACGCTTCTAATTCGTCTGCGAATCCGAGGTCTGTTTCCTTTCTCCCATTTCTTCCAGCGATGGACACTGACACTTCCAGGAAAAGAAAATAGAGCAGGGCGCGATAAAGTATCGCGCACGACTATCAACGAACTGAATTATCATGTCCTCCTCAACATATTTAACTGGTATCGTATAGACAATACGACTGAAGACTCTGACGGCGGATGGAACCTCGATCGATGGTGGTATAAACTCGTCCAAGTGTGCCGAGTCTGGCGGGGTATCATACTCGCCCATCCAACGCACCTGGACCTCCACCTCGTCTGCACCTACGGCACGCCCGTAGAGACCATGTTGAGCCATTCACCACCCTTCCCGCTCACCATCTACTACCCGGGGAAACTTGGCGCTGTCGACGCAATGTCTGACGAAGATAAACGAGGCGCGATCTTTGTGCTCCGACAACGCGAGCGGGTGCGTCGCGTTCATATTGCGGCTCCCGCCGCGAGCTTGCACGACCTGGTCGGGGCCATGGACAACGAATATCCGATCTTGCAGAGGCTCATCATCCGCTCGCAGGCTCAACGCCCCGAGAATCACAGTGATACCCGCATTCGCAACCGCAACCGCAGCGACAACGTGACCGTGACCCTCCGCGCGGAATTTCGCGCGCCGCTCATGCACCGCCTCATCCTCTCCAACGTCGCCATCCCAACGTCTTCACGCCTCCTCAGCAGTGCCGGCTCGGATCTCGTCTGGATCACTCTGCAAAACCTTCCTGCTTCCTCCCCCGATTTCCACCCGGCACACCTTACTGCGCAGCTCGGTGCGCTCTCCCGTCTCGAGGTGCTCACGGTTCACTTCAGCGTCGCCATTCCCAACCGCGATGTCAGGCGGAGACTGCAAGGCGCGTCCACGACGCGCGTCGTGCTCCCTCGCCTGCGCAGGCTCGCGTACCGTGGCGGCAGCACGTACTTGGAGGGCATCCTCGCGCGCCTTGAGACGCCCGAGTTGCGCACGATGAACGTCGAGTTCTTCAATCAACTCTCCTTCTCCCTCCCCTCCTTACTCCAGTTCGCGCGCACGACCGCATTCACTTTCCGCTCTGCGGAATTACACTTTGACCAGAACTTTGCCTCGCTCATCGTCGACCCGCTTGACAAGCACGCCGGTGGTGACGACGGCCGGAGACCACACCCGTTGCTCATGCAAGTGAAAGGGGAGCCGCTCGATTGGCAAGTGACCAGCATCTCGCAGATATGCTCCGCGATCGCACCGCTCCTCGCGCAAACGGAGGTCCTCACGCTCGGCTTCCACAAGGGCGGCCCCGACCCCGCCGCGGCAGGAACGGCTGAGGCCGGGGTGGCCGAGGCAGCAGCGGGGTGGCAAGGCGGTGACATCGCCGTCGATCGTGCGCAGTGGCGTGCTCTCCTTCGGATATTCGCAGGTGTGAAGACGGTCCAGCTAACTGGCGGGCGTGTCGGTGACCTCTTCCGTGCGATCCAGCCCCGCCATAGTGAGAGCAATAACAGCGGCAACGGCATTGGCGGTGGCGAGGACGAGGGTAATGGCGATGGTGAGGACGGCGGTGCATTTTCACCAGAGATCCTACCTGTTCTGCAGAAGCTCGCACTGCGCGGATGGGGCATTGCGGATGACGTGTTTAATTCGTTTATCGCTGCAAGCGATGCTGCAGGTCGAACCGTACGTCTCATCCGGAATAAACTGTAAACCCCTCCCCCACTGCCACAGGACCGGGCATGTGGACCGCCTGTGGCAGGAAGGAGCTGGTCACTATTTGCCGCCGGCATCTATACTCATCCATCTGCACTTGTTAGTCAAAGGCAATTCCTCAAAATATTTGAACTACTGGATAATATCCAAGACATCATGATAGCTCCCATCTCTGTATTCATTCTTTTGCCCTTATTAATGTGTTACTTGTATCCTCTCTATCACACACATCTCCAGACAAATATGTGTACACTCTCATTACCGTCATGGGTTTTTCACCACTTTGCAGGTGGTCGACATCAGAGACAATCCTTTGCTATCCATTTCTTGTGTGACATAGGGGTTCCGCGAAAGCAAAAAAAAAATCAGAGGGAGGGAGGGTGTGCAAAGTAGAGGGGAGGAATCCGTCAGCTGGAGGAAAGAGTACAGAAATACAGGAGCAGCGTTGAATCCTCCGGGTAACCCACGAGAGAACTGGTATATACATATATATATGTAAAAGACTGACCCTCTTGGTAGGAACGATGAGCGACGAAAGTAAGCCTCGTGCCATGTTCGACTCCCGTGCTGTGGCTGCAAAGCACACGCGCCTGAGGAAGTAGCATGTCGCATCAGGAATGAGGGACGTAATGAAGGGTAATAGTTAAAACAGGTCGTGGTGTTACACAGCTTACGAAGAAGCGATTATATGCTGAGGTGTCGAGAAAATTACTCACGTTCGGGGTAAATGCAAGGATGGGAGGAGAATGGGTAACATGCACGTGAATGAATGAACAAGTGTGAAAAAATCATCGGAAATCCATGGCGATGGGGAGTCTTCTTAACCTCACTCGCTCACCTGCAAGCCTGGTGATCGAGTTCAGGAGGTCGCCACGACGTAAAGGTTCTGAATCCATATCAGTCAGCTGCTACAACCGCTGTATGGACGGCGACGTACTCGTGATGTGGTCATCCTAACACATAACGGTGATTAGCGTACCAAAAAGAAAAAGAAGACGAGACACACCATGCCCGCATCGAGACATCGCTCCCTATCGCCAATCACTGAAAAGAAACCGAAACGTCACACATTGGAATGCGATCTCGGCATGAAAAGAATACGCACTTGCGTGTGCAGTCAGCGCAATTATGGGTGTTGGGGTGAGGTTATTGTGCATCTCGTAGGCGCGGATCAATTCCGTCGCCTCCATACCGCCCATGAACGGCATAGAAACATCCATCTGCGTCACGTATCCGCCGTGATGTCAGCTGACTTTCTTTCAGGCAGGTGGGGACGCCACACGCACGAGGATGATGTCAAACGGCCGATTCCGCTGTATGCGTGCCTTGAACGCGTCTACTGCAAGTGACCCGTTTTCTGCGATTTCGACCGTGTGCCCATATTTCTCGAGGATCTTGACGGCCAACTTCTGGTTGACGAGGTTGTCTTCCGCGAGTAAGATGTCGAACACCACGTCGTTTGTTGCCGCCGCAGGACTGACAGTACTCGACTCCAGGGCGGAGATGAGCGCTGACGAGAGGTCCGGGGCGCTCACAGGTGTCGTTACTTCGGAGCTTATGCTGTTATCCAAACACCACTTCACTAGAACGGCACGGGTCAACGGTCAGGTGGTTGACCAACGTGTATCCGACAAACACAGTTACGTACAATTCAAACGGGGAAGGTTCTGTGTGACGCGTAGCACGGCTGTCAGCCGAGGATACGTAGATACCACATAACGAGAAGCGCACCGGTGCCAACAACACAATGGGGATGTACCGCAGATGTTCATACTCGCGGATCGTCTCAGTCTGTCGTGCCAAGTTCGTGAGCTCGAACATCAGAAGAACGCCATTATTAAGACGTAAGACATACCACGCTGAGCGAATCGACAACGATGGTATCGATATGTGGGCACGTCGCCTTGTCTGCGACCTCAAGCGGATCGTGGATCACATACGGCCTGAGTCCGAGTTCCTGTATCCGGTCCACCACTCCTGTTTGGTCATACACTGTGTCAACGAATAAAATGTTCCGGTTGCCGAATGGTGCCATCTTTGCGAGCGTCGCGTCTATGGACAGCTGGCCGATCTGGGATGTGATAGTGAAAAAGAACTTGCTGCCCTTGCCGACCTCACTTTCGACCCACATGCTTCCGGTCATGAGGGCAACGAGGCGCTTCGAGATGGACAGCCCTAAGCCCGTGCCTCCGTATTCCTTCCGGGGTGTCAATAGGATACGGACAGAGATGACAGAAAAGGGACGTACCCTAGTCGTTGAACCGTCGGCCTGTGCAAAGGTATCGAAGATAAGGTTCAACTTGTCCTTCGCAATGCCGATGCCAGTGTCCAAGACACAGAACTCGAGGGTCACACTGGAATCGTCGAGGGCAAGCAGACGGCAACTGAGCGCGACGTTGCCTTTCTTGGAGACTTTGGATGGGGTGAATTTGATCGCGTTGCCTACCAGGTTCGTGATGACTTGTCGAAGGCGGAGGGAATCACCGATGAGTTGGTCGGGAATGTCAGGGTCGACGTCGTAAGTAAGGTCCAAGTTGTTCTGGGACGCGCGGACGACCAGGGTTTTAAGAATTCCGAAGACGGTCTGTCGGAGCGAGAACGAAACTTGCTCCATCGTCATCCGACCAGCTTCGACTAATCGAGTGTGAGTCAATGAGTTTAATGCCTGGAGATCCCTGTGGCACATACTCTTTGAAATGTCCAAGATGTCATCGATGATCAAGAGAAGGGAGCGCGCGAGGCTGTGGACGAGTAATAAACTCTCCCTTTGTGACCGGTTCAGGTCGCTGTCAAGGGTAAGCTCCGTCATCCCGATGATCCCGTTCATCGGCGTCCTGCGTGGCTCAGATGATGAATGATGAGCAGTGATTTCCATCAGACTGACCTTATCTCGTGCGACATGTTCGCAAGGAACTCCGATTTACTACGGTTTGCGAGCTCGGCTGCTTCCCTAGCGGCGGTGTTCTTCTGGATACTATCGCGTAGATTGAAGACCATCTGATTGATCTGTGTCTTCAAGGAGTCCATCTCACCACTGGCTTCGACAGTGATGAAGCGTGTGAAATCTCCGTCCATTGCGGCTGCCGATATCTGTGCGAACCCACGCACTTGGGTGGTCAAATTACCAGCCATGGTGTTGACTGACATTCTTTGGGAATGACGTCACATCATTAATGTCCCAACATGAGGCGAAGAGGTGACGTACGTGATTTCTTGCCAAATTCCTTGAACGTTGCCGACTTCAGCTTGCACACCTAGCTTGCCCTCTGTACCCACTTCACGTGCCACCTTCTTCACCTCCGAAGCAAAGAATCCCAGCTGGTCAATCATGTCGTTGATCGTGTTTACTAGGTCTAGAATTTCTCCAGAAACAGACACGCCAGTCACTTTTTGGGTCAAATCGCCTCGAGCGACTGCCGTCTACAAAGTATCGTCATCTCCCGGAGTACCCGCATGAACGGCTATACATACCGTAGCCACCGCGATAGTTCGGACTTGTAGAGTCAACTACTCTCCCCGATCAGAACAAAGAGAAGAATCGGACATGCGGGCCGTGCACAACTCACATTAGCCGCCATCACGTTCACGCAATCCGTCAAGTCCTGAGGTCAAAAAAGAGACCACGTCAGTCAGACGAAGGTTGTTTGGCATAATACAGACGAACCTTCCACGTTCCGCCGACATTCGTCACCTTTGCTTGGCCGCCCAGACGACCTTCGGTACCAACCTCGCGTGCCACACGGGTCACTTCGTCAGCAAATAGGCTCAAGCTCTCCGTCATCCCGTTGACGGTTTCCTTCAGGTCAAGCATTTCACCGCGTACGTCAACTGCGACTTTCTTTGTCAAGTCACCGCCAGCCACTGCCTTGGTCACTTCGGCAATCGAGCGCACTTGGTTCGTCAAATTCATGGCCATCAAGTTTACGTTGTCCGTCAACACCTGTAAAGGTCCGATTAGCGTGAAGTAGAACGCACATTGGTACGACCCACCTTCCACATGCCCTGCACATCCGGAACAGATGCCTGTCCGCCCAACATACCCTCGGTTCCGACTTCCAGCGACACTCGTGTGACCTCATTGGCTAGCGTGGACAGTTGGTTCACCATTGAGTTGACCGTCATCTTTAGATCGAGCATCTCGCCCTGCACGTCGACTTCGACTTGTTTGGACAAGTCACCAAGTGCGACTGCCTTGGTGACCTCCGAGATCGAGCGCACCTGATCAGTCAAATTGCTTGCCATTTTCTACATGGGGAAACGTCACATCCCTCAGCATTGGCATTGGCGGCTAAGGATAAAGCATAACTCACATTTACATTCAGGGTCAAATCGGCCCAGGTGCCCTGGACACCCTCCACGCGCGCCTGTCCGCCCAAAATACCCTGCGTGCCGACCTCGAGGGCGACACGGGTAACCTCTGATGCAAAGGCACTCAACTGATCCACCATGGAGTTCACTGTCGTCTTCAACGTCGCCATTTCCCCTTCGACTTGAATCTCGATTTTGCGCGTCAGGTCCCCTTTTGCAACGGCAGTCGTGACCGTGGCGATCGACCGCACTTGATCCGTTAAACTCGAACACATCCGATTCACCTGTCATATGGCAGCGCCAAGTATGTCTCAAAAATGGCCTAAAGAGACACGAAGAAAGGGGAGGGGGATGTGGGTGGAGGGTAATGACGTACATTGCGCGTCAACTCGAGCCATACACCCTCGACATCGGGCACGTGTGCCTGCCCTCCCAAAATACCTTGTGAACCGACCTCAAGTGTGACGCGGGTAACTTCGGCGGCTAGGGCGCGCAGCCGGACCACCATGCCATTGACGGTATTCTTCAAATCGAGAATTTCTCCGCGGGCGTCGACATCAATCTGCTTGGACAAGTCTCCCAAGGCGACAGCTTTGGTGACACGTAAGATATTCCGGACTTGGTTGGTCAAATTGGCGGCAAGTTTGTTGACGACACCAGTAAGTTCGCGCCATGTGCCTTCGACATCGAGTACGAGAGCCTGGCCGCCGAGTTTACTGCGACGCAAGAGGTCAGGTTTGATGAGAAAGCGGAGTTGGATAAGGGAACACGCACCCTTCCGTGCCGACTTCCTGTGAAACACGAGTGACTTCCCTAGCAAATTGACCGAGTTTGTCGACCATTCCGTTGATGACGTCTTTAAGTTGGACCATGACGACACCTTGGACGGGCACGGTGATCTTCTGGGACAAGTCGCCGCGGGCAACAGCATTACAGACACGGGCGACGTCCTGGACCTGAGCCTTGAGGAGATGTAGCTCCTCGACCGCACTCATGCCACTTTCAAACGCGGCAGTAGCGAGGGGGCCGGGAGGGACGACGAGTGGGGAACCGGAGGACGAGTTGAAGGCGTATGTCTTGTTGAAGGCGGATACCTTGCTAACGGTGATGCTGTCGCTGACAGCCTTGCCGCATACAGGGCATGAGATCGAGTCACCGTGTGAAGTGGGTGGTGCGGAGATTGAGGAACCATTGGCTCCAGGGCGCAGAGAACCATTGGACCGATCAAGGGTATACTGAAGGCCATCGAGGGAGATCGTCATGGGAGAGGTAGCACGATCAGGGAAATGACCGGGTTGGGAAGACGGCCCTTGGTCAGAGCTGTTCTCCGACATATCAACGTCCTGCTCAAAGTCGGCCGCGAGGGATGCTAGATTGTAAGGAGGGAATAGAGAGGGTGGAGAAGAAGTATGGGGGACGGGGGTGCCGGCTGTCGAGCGAACGGTAGTGCTGGAGTAGCCCGATGCGGTAGAACCATTGGAGACGGAGGGGATAGTAGAAGAGGATGGGGAGAGGTCGCCCTGAGAGGAGGTTGTGGATGAGTTTGATACGGGGGGTGTGTCGCCCACGCTGCGGCGCTTTTTGGTATCGGGGCCATTATCCCAATTTTCTGAAGCCTTTATGCTAGCGAGGGTCTCCTCTGCAGTGTACATCCTGCGAGCCATGGTCTTCAAAGCACGGAGGATGTTGTCGGTCTGCCAGGTTGATGGGCCATCATATCGGGGAACGGGAGTTGGGAAAGGACCGAGCTCGTAGATGGAAAGGACGAGGACGAGGTGAGCAAGAAAAGGATCGGAAAAAGAGCTGTGGGCCTCTCCGTCCATGGTTGATGGACGCGAGTGAAAGGGAGAGGGAGTCTTGTAGGGCCTTGCCACAGTGAGTCGCTCGGTGTCGGTCGTTTGCTCGACTGCGACGATACTAACACTCAGCCACGTGCCCTTATGTCACAACACCTGACCAAACAAAAGAATCGAAACAGAACGCACGGAAATGAACCTTTTCTTTCCAGAAATCAAAAAAAGAACATCACGAGATCATCGGTCCGGCATTCCCCGTAGACCTTCCACTCCTTCCTCGAGGCAAGCACGAGCCACCGCAATGTCTCAGCGGGCTTCTTGGATTTCCTTTCGGTCAGACATCACCATCATTCCGTTCCACTCCACTCTTGCAGACACTTACCATATCCTGACAACACCGCCCACTGTTCCAAAGGTAAAACGAACGCCGCGCGCCCCCCATGCCATCATCGGGCGCAATCTGCTTTTTCCAATTGGCAACATCGATTTCCCCCCTTTGCCGACAATCCATACAAATACATCAACCTGCTTTCCTATCGCTTCCTTCTTGAACATTCCGCTCCGACGGCGCCATGAGGTACCACCCCATTCCGGGCAGCTCATCCGATCTTCCCGGCGAAAACCCTCCTGCAGCCTGATGATTGTCTCCGACTCTCAGGCGATCAGCCGGATGAACGAGACAATGATACAATAGGCAAATGGACTGGTCACTTGAAACACTACTTATTAATACCGCACGGCTGTCGCCACCCCGACCAAATGAGCGAAGGAACCCATGGATGAAGACCGGGAATACGTAGGCGCAATTTTAATTAATTCTTGTCAGATACAGTATTAGTGATGAGGTCCGACACAGACCCAGCAATGTGGGACGAAGATGGTGCCTTGATCTCCGTTTGTTCCGCTTACATGTCCCGAGCGGAGCAAAACCGCCCATAAACCCAATGACCACCCTCAGTCCTAACGACTCCTTGAACCCCAATCTAGTACATTGCTCGAGTCAGCGCTCTCTTCCGTTATCTAGGTTTTCCGAGTGACGTCCAAAGTGGTTTCTTGGATTTCATGTGGCGCACTATCAAAGACACACCTGCAGGTGTGACCGGTCCATATGAACAACACTACAACGCCCACGACAAACAATTTCATCTCAAAGCCCACCCCCTGAGCTCTCTAGGAAATTTCATCGATTTTCATCTCCACTCATGAAAGCTTGCCAAGGGCGCCGTATGTCGATCGTTTCGCTTCATTCTGCAATGCTAAACGAGACATCACAGCGCGTCCTCGCAAGGATTATCAGAAGAACCGTTCTCGACGTCACTTGCGGGTGAACATGTCAACGTCAAAGGTTGATGGCTCCGCAAATCCCCCGAGCCGGTGACCGTCCCGGCACGAGCTACGGCGCCGAGCCGCAGATCCTTCGTTTGAAGGGAAAAGCGAAAGAGACGATCGATCCTAATAACAGTGACATCATACGAGTATCACAGCGCCATGTCGACAATTCTGTACGATTACATATTATCCAGAACGCCCGGGCAGAAACACCAATGCAAACATCACCCTATCACCATGGTCACATCGACCGGAGCGCTTCTCTTCCAAACGGATTCTTCCTTATGATCGTACTGTATGTACGTACTCCCGACTCGGGCTGCCTGTTGCGCCGGGGATACAAGCAACCGGCGTAGAATATTCTCTCCCCCGTCTTATCTGCTTCCTACGGCTGTCCAGGAGCGGAAAAGTTATCTACAGTGAGGTGTATGTGCAGGTGATCATAAGTCCACATGAAAAAGATGAGGACAGCGAGCGACGGTATGCGTACGTGCCCAGGGCTCGATGGACTGTGCAGGACCACTTGCCCTAGTCCCCATCAGCCCCATCAGCTGACTGTGGCTCGACAAACAGCATAGCCTTGCGGAGTACTCGGATTTCTTCTCGTCAACTTTTCTGGGAAATCGTGAACGCAAAGAACCTGGTTGTCGATACAGTATGACCCTTTGTCCCCATCCGTGCTTATTTGCCGACCACGGCCGGCGTTTCAGGGTGCCCACGCGCCTGCCCATCTGACTTTCACTTTTTTTTCTGACAAATTTTTCATCGCTTGGCTCTTCCTTGGGGGGGCCAGCATCCCTCCCCTTTTCCAACCACCACCGTCAAACGGACCTCAGCTCAAGACTAGCGAAAAACTTGGCCCCTGCAATGGCTGTATTCCCAACCCTCGTTCAGGTTCCCCACCTCTCCGACGACGACTGAATGAAACTCTGGGCATCATATAATACTGCCGTTAAGACGCATAACGCGAAGGTGACAGTCAGATCCTCACCCTTACCAGGCATGCTACACCGGCACGATATTTATTCTTCTGGTGGCGCTTGCCTTCATCGTGTACGGTCACGATCATGACTCCATGAGGCACTTGAGCTCAGGATCGAGAAGGCGCACCACGCCAGGTCCCCGGGTGCTATTTCACCTCCTTTCAAGTGGAGAGCCTTGTTAACAACGTGACCCTCTTCACGTACGTGCCGCAGTCAGGCGACATGCCGCTCTGGGCGTTGACACACGCAACCCTCGGCTCGCGGTTGATATCCGCACAGACCCCTCATAACACCCCACCCCCCTCGCAGCCGTAAAGTCCGAGTGCCTCACCTCTCGTGGTGATCGATATTGGCGGGGGTTAGATGCATAGAGCCAACTTGAAATGGCAAAGAAGAGACCACTGTTGGTAGCGGGAATTCCATGAAGAACGCTAGTACCCATCACGTCTACTCTGTTCACATACACGTCGGGCTTCTATTTGCCTTCAGCGGAAGGCAAGAATCGTGATCGTGGGGGGGTGGAGGGACCGCGGTATTAGTTGCGGATTTGAATGCGGACATCCTTTTGACAGATATGCCTTTACAACCGCTGCAGTTTCTATTTACTTCGCCTTTCTGGAATGATTTTTTTTACGTTGTTGATTATTTTCGAAAAGACCACAACTTGTACAGCCTGTCAAGCTCTCCAATGAGTGAAGGAGACCTTACTTTTATGTCGTTTCTCTATTTCTTTGTTGGAAAGCACAGGAAAATATAAGATTGTAAAAGAAAGTAAACACCTCGCAGAATGCACCACAAGAAAGGCCAAGGAAAGCGGCATGGTGGGAATCGGCGACAAGCAATATGGTAGATGGAGCGCCGCTAGATCAGCGCATTGAAAAGACGATGCGATGGCCCCGCGGTGTTGGTGGAAGTAGACTTTTGTAGGTCCCCGTCACGGCGTCAGCGCGTCAACGTCAACACTCGTGTGCCGAGTCGCAGGATCTCCGAATCAGTTTCTCCACACGTTGAGGGCTCAAATGTGGCGGCTCGCTCTGCATGCTCGCGCTACTGAAACTAGGACGAGTCGCTAGGATGGAGACCTAAGTCCGAGACATGTACATTACAGGCAAAATCGCCAAGGTGTACATCCTTTGATATAGATTGTCGTTGTTAGAGGGACAACAAGTGCTCATGCTTGCGTTACACTAGTACTGGTAGGATCTGCGACAGTGGGAAACCTAAAAATAAATACACAAATGTGGTCATCATGGGCGTTCCACCCGTACGGACACAGAGTTCATCGATATGGATTAGCTGCGCAACGAGCATGCAGAGCCTCCACGCAAAAATGGCATTAATAGCTGCCTTCATTCATGTCCAGGGACGTGAGGGACTGCATGCCGCTGAAGACAGTAAATGCTTACTGGTGGGACTTCCGAGTGCCCTGTTTGGTTCTCAAAAAGGAAACTATGAGCACATGCCGCATGGAAGACCCCGCTTGTATTGTGCATCAAGTTCCCGAGGAGCTACGGATGAGGAAAGATGAGGTGGGCAAAAAGGGTAATACATGCAGTGCCAGTGGAAGAAACCCCCAAAAGGTTACGCGATAGCCAGCCAAGCTAGCCAAGTGTGGCGCGTTGATCTCCGAATGAGGGAACCAGCTGTTTAACGTGTCACTAGGGGTCACCGTTGGGCGATGAGTTTGAAACAGCTGTGTATCGGTCGGGAAAATTTTCACCACAGGTGGCTACAATGGCAGCGTGTGGCTCGCCAGTGGTTGGTGAGACGCGAGGGTTCCTTATAAATGATACTAGGTTGCATTCCGTAATTCAAGGGCAAAACTCGAATGTCCCAGTGGATGACTGCCACTTTCCTGGGCACCTCCTCCGGTGGTGGCCCAATAGAGTCTCGCAATTGCTCCTCTCTTGTACTCGATATCGTTGGAGACGGTTCCTTATGGAGTATTCTCTTTCAATCAGTACGGCGGTTATAGTCCAACTGATGAGACATTCACGATTGTACAGTGGTAGACTGCGCTGAAGGCACTCTACGACAGTTTTCGTTCCAACCAAAGGATGTAGGAAAGACCCTCAAAGCGTCTCACATCAACAAGATATTCGTGACTCATATGCACCGTGAGTCTGCACCCCAAGTGTACAGCACGACAGTTCACCTAGAGGTGGCATCCCAGCGGATCATGTTATGGGTCTTCCCACCATGCTACGCACCGTCCTAGGCTTCCCGCATCCGGAAGATATCTCCTCGCGTGGTACTCCCGTAAGTATTCGTTCGAGTACTGCACCCCGCGAACTAACGGCATCGACGAACTCTCTCTGTCGTCTAGCCGAGGATTAACCTGTACGGACCCGCAGGCCTTCGCGCCTTCCTCCGCACCACCCTCTCCTTAACGCGCACCAAGGCGGCAGAACGCTACGCGGTCCACGAGCTCATTACGCCAACGGACCCTCGCACGCCCTGCACTGACGACGCTCTGCACGGCAATGAGGAGCCGGGGCTGGACGTACTCTGCGATGGGGATGGGTACTGGCGGGACTTTGCAGAGGGCCGCAGCTTCAGGGGTACCGTGAACGTCTGTGCTGGGCCACTCGTCCACCGAGGTTCGTCTCTCTCTCTCTATCTTTCCCCGTCGCGCCGTTCCTGGGTGGTATCTCCCGTTTCCTGTTCCCCATTTGACAACTCTACGCGTAGACCCCTGCATGGGCTTCATCTTCCACGAGCCTGCGTCGCTCCCTGCTCCCCGAAAGCTGGCCATCCTCGGCGACACTTCGTCGCCCGCGCAGCTCACGTGCCTCGTCTCCTCGACGCCGGGCCGCCTGTCGCTCTTGGTTCACGAAGCTACAGACGCCCACATACCCGAGCACGTTGACCCGATCCTCGGCGCTCGTCGCCCGCCCGCACTGGTCGCGTCCAAAACGCGAGAGCGCGGACATTCGACCCCTGTCGAGGCAGGCACGTGCGCAGGCAAATGGGGCGCCAAGCAACTCGTCCTGAACCACATCGGCTCCAGGTATGTTTCCATCCATCCCAATATACCCTCTCATCAAACGTCACACCCACCAATGACCTTTGACGTGTCTTTTGTGGTCCCCAACTTTTCGTTGCGCTGTGCCACGCTGCAGATTCCCCGCACCGGCCCCGGGTTCGCGCTTTGGCAAAAGACTAGCCACGATTCGTGAGATCGAGCGACAGGCCAGCGAGGCGTGGCGCGCAAGCTCAGATCCCTGTGAAGTTCCAGCAGGCGAGGCCGAAGGAGCAACGTTTGTGGCAGAGGCGGCGGAGGCAGGGGTAGAGGAACGTAACGCCGTGGCGGCATATGACTTTTTGACGGTGCAAATTCCAGGTCAAAGTGGCGACCGGAACCAAGTCGCAAGCAGACGACAACCGGCTGCGCGTAACAATAACCACGTGAAATGAAGGAGGAAGGCTCAAGGCTCACATACTGATGGTGCGGTCCGGGAAAGTATTCGTTGATGTAAGGCCACTGCCTCAAAAAGGTCCCGTTGTCTGTTTTACATGGGACTCGACTATCATACACTTGTATTCTCCTCTTGGAGGTGCATTCACTTACCCTCTTTTTTTCTAATGAAACCACTTGCGTAATCTCAGTCCCCATCGCAGACGGTTGTTGGTTTAATGACCCCAAGGCCACCTCACCCAGTCTTCGATTTGCGGTGTCTTGGTGTACCAGCGTGCGTAGATGATAGCATAAATATGATATAGCGGATGGGTGTTCTGCCTCTTGCCCCGCAACTGCGATCACCTTTCAGCGCACTGTGTCAGGCGGTGGTAGGGAGGTCTTTGCGAAAGCTATTCAGTGGTATCGCTTCTAAATGACATTGGAAACAATCCCCCACACTCCTTGCAAGGATAGTCCTGCATCTCACCTCAGGGGTCCCACCAAAAAGGGCCGGAGCTGAATGAGAAAGTAACTCGCATCTACTAATATCTCATTAATTGTGATTTAGAAACAACAGTGTGCGCGTGGAACAAATCGAGATGACACGAGTAAACACAGGGGAGACGAAACGGAAGGAGGAATACAAAGGCCCCCCCTGCAGAGTTGGGTACGCAACTAAGAACAAAAGCGACCGCGACACACAATGAAACACGACATAGCCTCCTGACCACCTCGTCCATAAATCTCACCAGTTTTTTTGGTCGACTCATACTCAATTAATCATAAATCAGATTTACAACCCACAGCACGCGGCACGCGTCTCCACCGGACCCTCGATTGCATCCACGGTTTGGGGGAGGTGCGGGGGGGTTCACTTCTTGGAGAACGAGGTTTACAGAGACGACGAAGTCCAGACGATCCCTTGTGTTTACCGGGGATTCTGACCCCAATGAATCAAGTGCCAGCCACCTGTTTTGTGGGCGAACTACGCTTTGCCACGCCAGACTTTCTCCGCTGCAAGGTGAACACGCCGCGCAGTCCTTCCTGCACGCGTGCCATGCCATCGAGTGTCATCTGGACGAAGCGAGTAAGCTCTTCTTCCTCTTCGTCTTCATCCGCCGGATCACGGGGGAGGGCCTTTTCGGCACCATCCGCCGCAGTTACAGAAGACGAGGGCTCGCCGTCATCGACAGGACCCATGGACGTGACAGCTGCGCTATTCAGCAGGTTCTCGACCGCGGCGTCATCTCTATCATCCGGGGCATCCAATTCGTCGACTTCCTCTTGATCGCTTGATTCAGAGTCAGAATCGCATTGGGAACCGACGGAAGAGAGCGGGCTACTTGAGCTTCGCTCTGGTGCAACTAGGTCTGAGTTACATGAGCACGCGCACTCCACGCTCACGGAAGAGATAAACTACGCACTGAATCGCGGGCGATTGAGAGCTCTCGTCCCAGTCCCCTTCGTCGCAGATTTTTGTTGCAGTCGTCGAGACGCAGATTTCGCTTTGGAGACTGTAGGGGATGCTTTGCTGTTTCTCACGGTTTCGGCCTCTGTTGAACCCTTGGGGACACGAGGCGACTTTCCAGTGTTGCTGTGCGAGCACCATCGCTTCTTGAAGCGGCACTTGCCACAGCGTTGGCCAGGCAAACCAGAACACGGCGTCTTGTCCCTGGCACAGTTGGTGCATAGCGTGGGCATTTTTAGTTGCACACCGTTGATGTACATGAGCCAGCCTACTTGCGTCGCGCCGGCCTTGGCATAAGGGCCGGACCGGACGAGAGGAGAACGCTCTGACGAGGATGGGGGCTGATCGCGAAGAGCATACTTTGGCTTTTTCGTGGGTGGGGCAGACGCGGATTCCGCTGCCGCCCCATTGGGCTCGGCGCGGGGGTGTTTCCGGGTAGGTGGGGGGGCAGAAGCCGTTTGTGCGTCTTGTTCGTTGGTCGTGTCCCCTTTCATCCTGCGAGGCTTTCCGGATACCTCGAGCCACTTGGCGACGGCATCAGCGGGACCCATCCTGGCAATGTGCGAGTGATGTTGCTGGATGTTGGATATCGCCTTGATGTTCGCCCAGGTGAACTCACGACCGTTGAAGACGAGAAAAAACTTGCGCTGCGCGTGATCCGAGTCGAGGAAGGGGTGCGTGCGCACTAGGGAGCGGTCGCCAAGGACGGTAGCGGAATTGCCCACCCACGGCGACCAGTCCTTTCCGTCGCGGGTATAGCATGCGTAGACACGGGCCTTGCGGTGGCCCAGTGGGAGCTGGATCCAGACGTCACCAGGGCGGGCAACGTCAGGATCGGGCTGTTCCGGGGATTGAAACTCGAGCCAACCGACGGTGTATCGTGGGCCGCGAGCTCGAGGGGGGGATACGGGAACTTTGAAAGGGAAGGTGGACGGAATGGAAGGTATCGAGCTGATGCGGGTGACTGCGGGATAGACCTGAGCGCGTTCAGGCTCAGTGAGGTAATGCATTTCGGGAAGGTGGTGGGAGGCCATAACGACAAAGGTGGTACAGGTACAGATTTGTTACTATGGTTTTTTGTTTTGTTTCGGTGTTTGCTGCACGTCGGGGAACGAGCGAGGCGAGGGGGGCGAGAGCGAAAGACTTTGAACTCAATGTCACACGCTTGTCACACACTTGCCACACTTGCCACAAATCACAAGTCGCGTCGCGATGCTAGAAAGACGGACTCTACCGTTTCAATTGTGACACCCCATTGTTTGCATTCGTCAAGGCATTATGGTAGGTCGATTTGTAGCCTGAGTACAGTGCGCCTCCGACAGTCACTGCCGCGATCACTGGCATATGTCGCAGGAGAAAAAAAAAATACCCTTTCGAAGTGCAGTGCCTCGATTAGTGCCAAGACTGACGGCTTTTACTTTCGACATCCTCTCCCTTGTGAACACGAAGTGGAATCACCCGATGCAGTTGGCCGCTGCCGATGTGACGCCTCCGGGCCATCATCACACTACCCCATCGCGTCTCCAAACTGTGTTTTTCTCAATACATCGAATAGAGGTCATATCCTTCAACCTGTCATCTAACCTGTCATCTACCTTATGCATTCCTGTCCTTTCGAGTGTCTGTACCATGGCGTGCGGCGATGCATATCTTCGTCAGACATAAATAAACAAAAACCCGGTAAGACTACCATGGGGCACCGTGATTACACTGTACAGTTATTGAATATTGAACGTCTTACGGTTACTGTATCCCGGGCAAAACACAACCTGCGACCCAAGTCATCAAATTTCGGCGAAACCAAAGAGGGCGAAAAAATCTTGCCCTGGTTCCAACACCCGCCTACTTGTCCCCCACCGCCATTCCCCTCTTCTGAACCGCACGCCTACGCTTCTGTACCGCAAACACGCCGCGAAGGCCATCCTGCACTTGCGCCATACCACTCAGCGTTATCTCCATGAAACGTACGATCTCCTCATCCACAGACATGCGTTCCGCCGGTGCGGGTCCTTCATCGGCCACTTGCGGTGGAGAGATACGCGCCGGTTCACGGGGGGCGGCGAGCGGAGTGGCAGCTGCACTCCGCCTACAGCCCGCTCGCAGATCGGCATGCGGGGCCACACTTGAGTTTGTGGCCTGCACCGTGCTAAGTGATCCTCCTCCCACTGCAGCACCGTCTGCGGCACATGTGCACACTTCCTGGCTGCAATCTGGAGCAGGGTCACCAGCGGGATCTGAGAACGGGCCGTCGACAATGTTCCCAGAGTTGGGAGCATTCCGAGACTCTGTAAAGTCATTAATTACAGTGTGTGATGCAGAGTTCCATCGTTCTGTAGGACCAAGATGACAGAGCCCTCTTGAAGGGTCTGTTGCATGATCATTTGATAGAGAATTTGATCTTTCATGATCTTCCACACTTTGTGAGAGGGACTCATTGCTTGGACCGCGACAGTTTAGGGATTTGATGGCCATCATTGCGGCACCTGTAGAAATATTGACATCTGTAGCCTCGGCGATAGGTGCAAAGGAAGTGTCTGTGTGAGCATGGTCAGACAGACGATACGCTGTGCTGTCGTTGCGTAGGGTAGATGAGTGGTCAGGTATAGCACCTTGGGAAATGAAAGCAATGGTAGTAGACTCCTGAGAGTCAATAGTCCCAGGCGCCACAGAATCTCCCTGTGCAATTTCGAAGACAGTCCCAACGCCACCATTTTCCTCCTCTCTGCCATCAGGATACATAAGATCCTCCACGGCGTTGTCGTCTTCATCATGAGATTCGGCTGGAGAGTCATTCTGTGCTGTACTTGATTTTCGTCGGAGAGCGGCTTGAATATCCGACGACTCAGTTTTTTCCGTCCGGTCACAAACAGAGGGGGACGTACCGCTAGAGGTGGCCGACTTTCCATGAACCCTACCAGCCTTTAATTTCGTTGAAACCTTGTCGGCGATTGGCTGTCTATCTTCCGGGGGTCTGCTCGGTGTTTCACCCTCGATTTCCCTAGCATAGACTGACACAGGGCCTTCCTCGGCAGCAAAAACCGAAAGCGACGACATAAAACTTGTGCCAGGGGGGTCCGATTTGGAGATCGATGGCTGGAGCTGTGTGTTGTGTGAACAGGGTTTTCGAATCGCACGGCAACGCCCACACCGCTCGCCCTCCAGACCAGAACAAATGGCACCTGCCCGTTTGCACTTGTCGCAAGGAAAGGGCATGAGGAGCTCTGTCTCCTATATATATGCATTTGTATAGATGTCAGAACCACTCTAAGGCGCAAAATAACAGAGCAAGAAACGTGCCCCGACATAGAGTGACCACCCACGTTGCGTGGCACCAGCCTTGGCGTATTTCCCGCGTATACTGGGGGGTGCATCGATTGCCCCCTCAGGTACTCTACGTCCTTCAGTAATGGGAGGGGCTGATACGGAGGTCGGCCCCGCAGAATTAGGAGGGTCCACAGTTGATGAGGTAGATGTAGAGGTTGAACCTACAACTGGGGCTGATGACCCGGCTGAGGCTGACTGATGGTATCCAGTGGTAGCTGGTAAGGTTTTGAAGCGTATAACCTGCTTGCGAGTGCGTTCACCATATCGAGGGGGAGAAAGGGTCGGTGTGAAGCTGACATGAGGATACACGGTGGGTAGTGGTCTGCTCTCGGTCGGGGGAGGTTGTAGCTGTGGAACTGGTGATGGGGGTGTGGGTGGGGGGTCATCCGAAGGCTGGCTCTCGTTGGCAGGTGAGAGTGGGGAAGCAAAGGTGGCAGGACGAAGGACAAAAGTTGAAGGAGGCGTAGCCGGGGAATCCATGGGTTTGTCGGATGCATCGGATGGAGGGGTTGACGGTCGAGGAAACGAAGGTTGCATGACTGTCCAGTGTGAGACGTGAGGCCAAGAAACAAGCGAATAGGGGTAGGAAATAGCTCGAGTCTCGTTCCGCGAGTGTTCGGCGACGCCCTGCGCTAGTACTGCAGGGCTTGGTGTTTCGTTTTCCGGTTTCCGACGCTTCACACTAGGCAGCTCAGGCGTAGGCTCATTGGATACGCGCTTCTTGTCCTTCTTTTTCTGAACGCCCGATGTGGTGAAAGTTTTCCGCTCCGCCCATGCTGCAATCGCTTCTGCCGGAGCGAGAAACGGAATGCCGTCTATGCTGTGCTTGGCAATGAGTCGCTTCATCCAATCGCCAGGCAACCTCCCAAGGCGCCACTGGCCGGCAATTACAGAAAGGCGCGTTCCAGTGACCCAAGTGAACTCGCTACCTGTGAAGGCGAGGAAAAATTGTGCCTCGCGTTTTGTAGTACCATCCCACAAGGCGGGTGAGACGAGGGGGTGGATACCAACGGGAGGGTCATTGGCATGGACACGTTCGTCGCCTTCCCACTCGGTCCATTGACGCCCTTCCGCGCTATAGCATACAGAGAGACGACAGAGAGACGCGTCTGGGGTATCGGCGTTTGAATCAAAGTCGAGAGGGATCTGGATCCAAACATCTCCCGGACGCGCAACTTCAGGGTCAGGAGGTTCAGGGGAGTGGAATTCGAGCCATCCGAGCTCAAGCTTCTTCGGATTCTTAGGAGAGATCCTTGCACGGTACGGACATCGCTCGGGGAGTGATGAGAACACAGTAGTGCGCTTTACGGCTGAATAACGGTTGAGGCGATCCCGTTCGGTCATGTAATGGAAATAGGGAAGGTCCGGAGGGGGATCACCAACAGGGGGGTCCATTTTGTGCCGCTTAAGCTAGTGAATGGGAGGGTGGGTTAGACCGAGTGATTGAATCGAGGTCGAGTAGAGCGCACTATCAGCGGATGAAAATGGCCTGTATGTAATACTTGGACTGTCCAATATATTGAATATTCTTGTGGGGGTACGTGCTGATAATAAGAGGAAGACAAGGACGCGTTTGGGGACTGGAGAGGTGACCGAGGCGTCAGTTGCAGCAGAGGCCGCGTCCGTCGGCTGGGAATCGCGTGCTATCTTTCTCACGCTCTTCAGGCCGTGGCAGTGGCAGTGCGGCCATGGCTACAATCCAACCCTATGTTGATGTCAACGTTACTTGGTAGGGAAGTGTCCCGCTACTACTCTATATAATTCGTGTCGTGTGAGGACTCATTAGAAAGGATGTAACGACATGGTCTCTGACAGGCTCGGGTCTGCAAGTCGACGACGACTCGTCCAATGCCCTCGTTCGAAAACGAGTTATTCCAGAACCTTTACGCAGTTGTGCCACCTCCAGCAGGCGAGAGGGAAAGGAATAAAGGTACTAGAGCAATTAGGCAGACCTGCAAGCCCTGTCTTGGCTCCTTTTGGTAAACCGACGGTCCCAGGTGTACTGTGGCAGGATCCGGCACTTTCACGGTCACGGACGAAAGCCGTCGAATCGGGTAAGATACGGTCACGGTCGAGAGGGAACGAAATAACGTAACGTGGTGTGTTGTCCTCCCTCGAAACGTTGTCGATACACTGTACTCTTCACTCTCCTCTACACGCGACATCTATATTATGATATGCCTGCGACAGCTCTGACAGGTACGGACACATTCAATTACGCGTTTATTTCTCACCACGTGTCCTCACTCTCTTTCCCCCCCCCCCAACAGCGCCATCAGAAAGTTGGGACGACGATTTTGTCTTCCAGCGAGCCAAGGATCTCCCTAACATTCGAAACTCCGAATCTGACGACCCACCCTGGTCAATCTCAACTTCCAAAGACTGGCTTACCGATCCCCTTCTCACCCATCATTCCATGTCCTCCCTTCCTCGTCTCGATGCCCATCCCTCTATCGTGCGATTACAAGAGTGGGCCGAACCCGGTCCTTCCACCCCTCCCAAGCATGCCGTTGCTCATACAGAGAACTGGGATGACGACTTTGAGGACAAGACAAACTCGCCTGCTCGCCAACTGCCCTTTCGACCCCATCACAGATCCCCCAGGCTCCCAGAAATACCCGAGCCGGAGAACTGGGACGATGACCTAGATGGGAACAAGTTCGTGTCCCCGAAAAAGGACCAAGTCTGGGATTCGTCCGACGATGAGGATGGTGTCGACTTTGCCGACCAAGAGGAGGACAAGACCGTTACCGCGCGTCCTCGTAGGAGCCCTTTCGGCAAGTTCTCTCCTCCCCCTCCCATGCCACCCCTTCCACACCCGCTGGAATCAGTCGGAGAGACCTTCCCGGGCTCCCCCACCATGTCCGTCTTTTCCATTCCTTCCGGACGCGAATCTGCCACATATTCCTCCTTGGCTCATCTCCCTTTACGTGCCGGGAGTGCTTCTGCTCTCGCCATGCTACCCCCAAGTCCACCAGCACAACGAGAGCGCAGACGCTTACGAAAAAAGTCGCGTCCGCCTGACAACAATGTTTTCGAGCTCCTCGACAGGCAACAACACATCACGCCCTTACCCTCCCCACCTCAACCATCGTCCCCAAGTCCGGGGCCCGTAGATCTTCCGCCTTCCGAAACCTCCAACTCTTCCAGATCCTCCATCCTATCACGTATCGGGTCTGTCAAGAGGTGGGGAGTCCGTAAGAGATTTACGAGCCCTGGCCCCAGTGCTACTGCGGAGGATCTAAAGGCAGAGCGGGATGCCACACCACGCGCCGCTGGGTTTCAGCCCCAATCCCCATCTCGGACTCCGAGTTGGTTTTTTCGATCATCGGAAACGCCTGACTCGACGCCAGGTTCCCCATTAGCGTCTGCTAATCTCGAGCTCAAGCACGAACGCAGCTTCAGGCATCTCAAGGCTTTTACCGTTGTCGATTCCCCAACCAAGAGGGGAAGACTTCGTGGTGCTATTTTGGGTGAACGTTCGCATGACTCCGGATCACCTGCGACCCCAGGTGTCTCACCACCATCGTCCCCGCGCCATCCACGCCGCCCAAAGTCGATGCAAGTCCCCACAGCCTCACATCCTCGTACCCCGCGCCACGCCTCGTACGGCGCTCGATCAATCTCTCGTTCGACATCCCACTCTAGTATAGATGACGCCAATCCCGAAAGCCAAGGCAAGGAAAGGGAGAAAGAGGGTCACCGCGGCTTCATGAGTGGCGTGCGCCGCATATCCCTCGTGACGGGCAAAAAACACAGGCGTAACAAGAGTACTGCGACCGTTGCAGATGCCGATGAGCCCCAGTTGCCTCCAATCCCGCAAATCCCGCTACCAACGATGGACATGAATCCCAGCATCTCGTCCCAGTTACTCCCTCCAATTGAACTCCAACCTCCATCACCTCCGCGAGACCAAGAACTTGATGAACCTAGGAAATCAATTGCGTCCGAACGTTCCGTCGGTTCTACATCGGGGTCTCTCACCGCGGGGGTCGAACCGTTACTTCTCCAGCCTTCGACGTCATCGCCGCCGACCATCACTCCAAGACCATCGCTCTCCAAGAGCCCCACTTCTTCCCAGTCCGCTTCTCTTGGGCGTGCCACGCAACCCCCTCCTGCCAGTACTGTGACGGGCATTGTACCTAGGAGGAATTCGCTAGGCGATTTGAAGATTCCTGCGAGGATCAGCAAAGCGCAGGTTGGTTTGAAGAGAGACCTGGGTATGGTTCGCGAGTTTGCCGCTGAGATTGAGAGTAAGTACAGGAATCGTTCCGCTCTGACGGTTGCGGGGGCTGAACTAGCTCTCAGGTCTCAAAGAGCTTCAAACCGTCTACCAGTCTCTCTCGGTGGAGGCACAAACTACCCTTCTTGAGCGTGGACGGAACAACCCACCCCGCGCCACATCTCCGACGTTCTTTAACCTTCCTCGTCCCCGTTCCCGTGCGCGGTCACATACCAGCCCGAATCCCTCCCTCGAGCGCGTGGACCTCCATAAGCAATTTGCGGCGTCCTTCTTCCACCTGGACCACAAATACAAGATCTCTTGGGAGTGCGCAGACCTCCTCATCGAGCTCGGCGGCGGTCCACCAGCCCCGGCGCCCGCGACACTGCCAAACATGTCTTCGTTAGCTTCCCCACAGCCATCTACGCACCCGGGAGATTTAATTAGCAGCCGAAAAAGCCGCGAGCGCGCCATAACTTTGGCGGGAGATGAGTCCGCACCACCCTTCTCTGTCGCGTTCTCTGGTCCCTCTGTATCTTCCCCGCCGTCCGAGTGGCGCGCATCTACAGGCCGTAATGACCTAAGTCAGCGCCAACTATGGCTCCTCCGTGATATGCTCAACAAGTCCGACTCGTCACCGACCATGCTCGCGAACTTGCAGATTCCCGAGGAGGGAACGATCAACAGAAGCTGGCGCTGGGGCGAGGCAACGAGCAGCACTATCACGCTACCATCTGAAGGGTCCACGCGCAACTCATCGCCCGCAAAGAAGCGACGCTACAGTCGGATAGGGATGAGCGGTTTGCGTGACATGCTCCGGTCGCTTACGCGTGGCCATGAGCCCACTCAGCCTCCCTTACCCTCCCGCCCCCCCTCCTCTGCCTCGACGAGTGCATCTTCTACGTATGATGACAATTCCATTCATGCGAACAGTCATCATCGTCCCACGGAAAACGTCACCGCCCCAGACTCCATCCGCGCGAGTTCACCGTTTAGCACTGCCCCTGCGCTCACGCTCAAGTCACCTCGCCGACCCTCAATAGCGTCGATCTTTCGCTTCGCTCAGAAGGCAAAGTCACCGCCTACCAGAAGTGAGTCAAGGCCCCGCGATGCTTCGCATCCAATCCTCCACTCATATAGTAGTGGGTCGGACCTCGGCAATCGTAATGGTGCCGTGGATGATGACGAGGACTGGGACCACATTGATTCGGCTGAGGACCTGGAGGCGGCGGCACAGGCTCTGGGGTTGAAAGAGGTCAATGGCGCGGCAACCGTGCGTGGACGTAAGACCAAGCACCCGTACCAACCGGAGAAGAGGGGTACTTCTGCAAATGCATCGCAGTCATCTCTATCACTATGGGCCGAATCACCATCCTCGGGCTCGCGCTCGCAAGTATCCCTTGCCGCAACTGCCATCCCCGTCCCTACGCCGCCTCTGCCGCCCCTACCGCTGCCTGCCAGTACCGTGACGTCATCGGCGTACATGCGACCAACTCGCCTGTCGAACGTCGAAGAGATGGCCGAGGCCCAGCTAGACAATGACCATGACCAGGGCCCGCATCTCGAGGCACAAGTTCAGGCAAGCAAAGTCGAGCGCAAGAGCAAGAGTCCACGGCGCACGTCTTCACGACGCGGCGGAATGACCGGTTCCGTACGCTCGGCGCCACCCCCGACCCCGCTGCTACAGGACGGTGACAGGCGGAGTCTTGTGCTGTCGTTGACTCCGGAGACGATCCGACCGCTACTTGAGAACGCGCGGGAGGTGCACGCCAGGTGCACTGCGTGCATCGATGAGCTTCGCACGTTACTCGCAGGCCAGCCGTCGTGACTTGATCGGATCTTTTGGCTTTCTTGTCTTTCCATTTTTTCTTTCGTTTTTCGGCTAATGCTCTGCACGCGTTGTTTTATCGTTATCTTCACTTGTACGCTCTCGCACAGCCGCATCGCTACAACACAAGCTGGACTTTTTCTTGCATATTGTGCACTTACACGAGTACTGTCTGTCTACCTCAATCCTAATACTCATGGTGTATCTCACATCTCTACCAAATCGAAGTTATATCTCATCCATCTACAGTACTTGCTCTTTAGTGGAGCACGTCCACCACCATGTTAGTCTATGCCTGATGAACTCCAACATAGATGTGTAAAGGATGTCAAATCCCATATATGCTATGGGCGTTGATCCTCCCGAGCTCTAGCACGCGGTCGACGTCCCATCCTTCACCCCCAGCTGCCGCCACAACTTCCGCCGTCCAGGGTATCATAGCAGTATGGCACAACGGCAACCGTCCCTTGACCGCCGGCAACGAGCCATAAATATTTGCCGGGACCATAAACGGTGCATCCGTTTCGAGGATGATGCGTGGCGAGGGCGACTGCGCGAACATTCGGCGGACAATGTTGGTCGTGTTTTCATTGGACGAGAATGTAATCACACCTGATGACGCAGAAAAGGGACGTGTCAGTTCCCTTTGATGGGAATATTCATGGATAAAAGGGAAAAGGGGGGCGTGCCAGTGATGCCGATGTACAGGTTCGGAAAGTGGTCCAACAGGCGTTGTGCGAAATCTGGGGAGTCCGTGAAGCAGTGAATGTGTATCTGCGGGGAGTTTTTTTTCGCACAGTGCAGCGGAAGAGCGAGAGGAAGCAGTTAGCACATAGTCAAGCTCGGAGCGTACAGCGTAGGGGTACAGCGCGGTGCCGCAAAATAGTGTTGGTGCTGTACCTTGTGGTCCTTTGGAACCTCAGCCTTGAGTATGCGTTCCGTATCTTCGTCCGCTTCTCGAGTGTGCACCGTGACCGACTTGCCGAGCCGCACAGCATGCCGGAGCTGCCGCGAGAAGACGTCTTTTTGTACGTCTCGCGGGGAATTGTCGTAGTGATAATCGAGACCGATCTCTCCCCATCCCACGTTGCGGGGATGTGCCATGGATTCGAGACTTTTTTTTTGCGTATCTGAGCGCGTCGTGAATGGAATGCAGGCTAAAACACTCACATGTCCTTCTCGACGTCACTGGTGTAGGACTTGGCATTGTGTCTATGCTCATGCCAGCATCAGAGGTTAGGTCGTCTCGTATGTTTCACAACATGGGACGCTCACGGATGGACACCTGGTGAGAACAATCAGCGCGCATACTACTACAGTCACCTGTGTGCACGCACCCATAACAAACCAGTACTCTAGATCCCCCCACTTGTCCTTCCGGTCTTCTGCTGTGATGGCCGAATCCGCAATCTCCTTCCATGCCCACTGTACGGGCGCTTCGCACCAAACATCGACCAGAGCTGCCACTTTCTTCCCACGATACAAGCCTCTCACGAGATCGTATATAGTCTCGTACTTCCCACCTTTATATTTTTGTCTATAGGCGGTGAACGTGGAGACCAGGTGTGTGTGTGTGTCCACAATAGGTGCGGTCGTGTGCCTGGGGTGGTTAGGAAGAATCAAGCAGTCCTCGGAGGGACCTTTCCTGTTGTTCTTTCCCATTTTGGTAGGATTGTATTTCCTCGTGTATGAGGAGTATGAAGAGGATAGATTGTGAAAGAACGAAGGATTATGTGGAAATATAGCAACACGTCGCAGTGCAAGCGCAAGGAACATTTGGGGTCTTATCTTATCTTATCTTATCTTGACAAATCGTCACTTATGACAGTCGCGGTGTGACACGTTATGTCACGCGTTTCAGTCTCCGCGTGAACCCAAAAACGCGTCGAAGGCACTGCGCGTGCGATGGAACGAAATCTACCTAGCATTGTCTATAGCGTCCAGCATCCTTTCCGACCACACGCCCGTCCCGTCCTAGTTCATCGATTCAAGACATGCTAGAAGCTACACTAAATGAGGCTGTAACGCTCAAGCGTCTTCTGGACGGTATTTAATTCTGCAATCTCAGAGGGACGAACTTGTGACGATATCGGCTGGTATCCAGCGGTCAAAGAACTCGTGCAGGATGCCAACTTTGAGTGTAACGAGGGTGGCATCGTGAGTAACTACGCCATCTTATGCTTTGATTTTGAACCACATGATCTGACATGCTGCAGAACCTGCAAGCAATGGATAACTCCCACGTCGCTCTCGTCTCCGTCAAACTGCACGCCGACGGTTTTGCGCTCTACCGTTGCGACCGTCCAATCCCCCTCGGAGTTAACCTCGGATCGCTTACCAAGGTGCTTAAATGTGCAAAGGATGACGACAAGTGCACGCTCAAGGCAACTGATGATGGTGACGTCCTCAGCCTCAAATATGAAGCAAGCCGTGCGCCTTCCTTTCAGCTCTCCACAAAAAGGCTCTCCACTAATCTCTTGTCGTAATGCAGGCGGCGATCGCGTTGCTGAGTATGACATGAAACTCATGGATATCGATGCCGACACGCTTGGCATCCCCGACACCGACTACGATGCGCGTATCACCATGTTAGCCGCTGAGTTCACTCGTATCGTCCGCGACTTACACTCCCTCGGAGAATCTGTTCGTATCGAAGTGTCCAAGGAAGGAGTTCGGTTTGCGAGTGATGGCGAAGCCGCGCAAGGGAACATTCTCCTGAAACAAACCGACGCTGCACGTGAGCGATATGAAAATTATGGCAAGGACGATGATGATCAAGTGGAAGAGGTTAAGGACGAAGAGGACGAAGAGAAGCCGAAGAAAGTGAAGAAGGAGAAGGTAAAGAAGGAAGAAGGCGTTGAGGACGAGGATGCCGAGATGGCAAGTGGCGATGATGACGAAGCAGAGTTCAAGGCCAAGTCAGAAGACGAAGGGGAGGAGGAGGCGAGCGACAGCGAGAAAAAGAAGCGTAAACGCCCTGCTGCATCATCATCTGTGCGTTCTCCCTGTTCCCCATACCCTTACCTTCTGAGCGGCTTGTCATCATCGCATAGAACTCGAAGGCAAAAAAGAAGGCGAAGAAAGTGGTTGATGACTCGGGCGAAGGTGGCGGCGGTGGGGTGCATGTCGAGATGACGCAGCACGTTAACCTGACATTCTCGTTAAAATACCTCGTCAACTTCTCCAAGAGCGCATCACTTTCAGACACCGTCCAGCTCATGCTCAAAAATGACGTACCGCTCCTTGTACGCACCTTTTGTACATCCCGCAATTCCGCTAGCTCACCTCCGATGGTTTCCCAGGTGTCATATACATTCGGCCAGGGCTACATTCGGTATTATTTGGCACCCAAGATCGGTGACGATTGAGCATAGAGCTGTACTTGGCTATTGACTACCCTGACGGTTATTTTTACACTGGCGTTATCTGAAACACCGCTCTCGTTTAGCCTTATATTGTATCCCAGTATCCCCTGTCTTTTGCCCTCTCAGCACTTTCAGCCGTCGGTGAATGGAAGAGATCACGACATCCATCATCGTCTACGGTCCAGGATACATCAATGGGTTCTGTGGCCCAAGTACCCTTGTGCCATCCTGCCCTTAATTCTCCCCCAGTGTCTGCATGCGAGGAATTTCTGACTTTGCAACCCGCAAAATTGTCTGGCTCTTTCCACCGTAGTGCATGCGACAGCGGACGCTTTCAAAAGTAGTGTGCCACATGCCCAGCTCTTATTGAGAATGTAACTCAATTATAGTTCTGAAGCTACAGCAATGTGAGATCGCTATGATGTCACTGGTGATGGTGATGCCTAGCTTGTGCGAGACGTAGAGTGACTGACTGCTAGCCTCGTTTCGGGGTCTGGATAAACATGGCCGATCCCGGCCAACTGCTCCGCGTCCTCTTTCCAGTCACACGCTTTCTCACATCAACTACTGCAACAGAAACGAAATTAGATATGGACAGCGCTGTCCTGGTAGGTGCTCTTCTTAATGAATTTCGTCGCTTCGGTCATTGTGCACGAGTGGGAATTACACCGCGTTCGAGTCTTGAGTTACTGGTTTTTGTGCTAGCTACGTATTGTTTCGGGTATCACCGCAAGCAAAGCCCCACGTTCCTTACTTCCTTTCCACGTTACAGTAGGTTTCCTTCCCCAGTCGCCAGATGGCATACTGAAGTTGGAATGAAATCCCGTACGATAAGCCTATCTCGTTTTCCCTCGTGTGCTAATGTATATCTTTCAGGGTTGCACCACAGAAATAGACCATTTTTGAGTAGTCGGGGACTCAATCGACAACCCTCCGCATCTACAATACAGCATTCACCAATGGGCTGTACACGTCAAAGTAGTAGAATATGGCATGGAATTTGGGCAGTTGGCGTCATCTTTCTGTCTGTAGCTGACATGATCCCGAATGCCCAAGTATCTCTCCCTGCTCCAAAAGGGGAACGGTCTAAGAACCGATACCGAAAAATTGGCTTGCTCTCCAAAAATGGCATTCGAAGAGACTCGAAATTACAGTGAGACTCGTTGGATCCTCACACGCAACTCTCCCCAGACTTCATCCACATCAGTCAGAGAATCATGTCTCCTCACGGTACGTCCGCCATCGACCTTGCCAGCCATCTAGTAATTACCGGCCAACTAAGCGTTTTTTTCTTCGCTTAGTCTATCATAGGTATCAACACGCTCCCTCTATATCGTAGCACAACCTGGGAGTATGCCACGAGAGGTATGTATTCTGAATCAATTTGTTTCCTTTTGAGAGCAACATGACAGACGACTTTTCTCAGATCGATTTATTCATCCGTTCACCTACCCAAATGGAAACCGTTTCTGGGCACAGAGTTGATGTTCGGCAAGGCGAGATCACGCAAAAGGGACTCCGGAGTTCCAATAAGCACATACCCGCATAGCACTAGGCTAGCATAACGTCTCATAATTTCGGGCGCTCTAGCAAGACCTGTGCGGGACAAAGGGAAAGAAAAAAATGGGGTTCGTTGCGGGGTGAACAGACGCATTACCCACTTGTAGCAACAGCACTAGTGAAACAAAAACGAAAATTGTGACTCCATCAAAGTGGAGCCGATAAGAGATAAGTGAAAATTTTCAATCTAATCATGCATCAGTGAAAAATCCTACGTGCACACGTAAAGGAGACTTAGAGAACTCGACTGCTTTTAGTCCACATTAGGTAGTTATTTACTACTTTTAGTTTGTGCCCCTGTTCCTAGACAGTTGCTTTACGTTTTTTTTTTTGACGGGGGGTCTTAATTGCCAGATTGGCAGTGTCACTCAGACTCACTCTTTTTGCTTTGGGCTACAGTAGCGCAAACAGGCCTGGTTAAAGGGATGAGTACTATGAATTGTCGTAGATAATCTGGCTTCCTGAGAGTGTCATTGCCTTGCCAGTGCCGCTCCGGTGATAAAATGAATGACAAGCATGGGCCGAGCGCGTTCACCAGTTGACTCAACACTTGACAAAGTGATTGTTCACTGCAACAGCAAGTAATGTTAAAGTAGTACGAAGTACATTTTACCCGCTCAGCCGTTGTCATTTCCTTCCATGAGCCCGGTCCCCACATGACCGGAAGTTGGCAGCCCGAACGGTTGGCCTCGGATGGATTCAGACACGGAGGTGACTTCTCACCGGACCTCACCACCAGTACTGTACCATACAATGATGCCTCACCATTTGATACCGAATGCCGTCTGGTTGCCCGCATCAGATCAGGCCCGATTAACGACAGCTTTAAATGTAAGTTGCACCGACCAGAGCCTGCAGCTCATTCCGCTGGAAACTTGGTCCGCATGTTAGAGGCCCGGGAGAACGCACCAAAGCTATCACTATTATTGACAAATAGGGTGAGGATCCTGCCCATGAGGAACTACTATAGCACAGATAGGTAATCAGAACTCGAATTCCACCAAGGTTGTGCTGTCATGAAACGCTGACGAACTTGATGTGGCCCGGAGCATGTTTGCACGACCTCCCATTCTTTCGACTTCTCTGATCTGTCCTACTTCAAGTTCCTTCCTTGTTCAGTGACTGTCAGGGAGGATGTTAATGTTACATCCATTCAGGTACCTATCGATATCGGTCTAGAAACCAAGTGTACATTGCGGAGCGATTGTTTTCTGCAACCAGCATTTTGATCACTACGATAGCTGCGATATTCGTGTCAGTTGGCTCCAAGCCTCAATAGACCCTCTATCTAAATAAGGAAGTTAATATTACGAAGTTAACCGTCATGAATAGATGATGGATTGATCGGAGAGAGAAGTGGTTAAGGAGGTTCCGTCTAATGGACAGAATTGAAAGTGTGCTCAGAAATGCGAAGGAGATTACGTATGTTTCTAAAAGTCACCACCAACATGAGGGCCGCCCAGGTTGATAATGGGACACAGCCTGAGTACAGTATAACGCACAGTACAAAGATTTCGAAGCGGAATGAGTTAACGTCACCGACACTAGAAGCATCGACTTCCTGTCTAGAAGAGAGCGCCCTGCGGAAGTGCCTTACTACCTGTACGTCACATCAAGTCCACTAGCGCCGCGGTGACGACACTGTAACATCGATCAGCAACAGTACATGTATTGACTGCCGCAGTGGGGGACTTCAGAACAGGATCTAGATATAAACTCCACACACAGACCACGATTGCGTGATGTACCGTGGTCCGCCTCACATTTTCAAAGTTAAGTTAGGCCAGTCAGTACAGTCAGCACTACTGTAGGAGTCCTACTAGTACCGTACTCTACTCTACCCTACATAGTGGCTCTGGCCATTGTGCTGCTTTGCGGGACATGGTTCTGCGATAGATTACTACAAGCAATCTTGAAATTTACTCGATTTTACGCGATTCATGGCCTCAAATTCGCACATAATCGGACATTGCGCCTACGGCATCGACAATTATATAATTACATTTCCTGACATGAGACCGGGCAAGGACTCAGTGGTGGCTCGTTGTTCCTTTTCCTGGTGTGACCGTACGTGCATGACACAAGAGACTGAGTGTGGTAGTGATAGATTTACTGTTGCATCCAATTTGCGTTTGATACTGCCTGTCGCTCCTATAAGACGAGTTCGACGCAATCGCAAAAGCGGATCTCGGTTCGCAGTCACGGTCCCTAAAAAACCTCTTGCATCGCATCGGTAATCAGAGTCAAAATTAGTCGTGAAGGACCGAACTATGTGCCATGCGGTCGCTATCGCTGTTTACATACTTACTCATTACTTGGTCCTGTGATTTCGGATAGGAACACTGTACCATATCAGGGGCGCGCAAAGACCCATGACCTGTGGCACTGCTTCGCTGTCTGCCGGGTGGCGTCGGTGCACCGACAAGTCTCAGGCTATCACGACTAGTGTGCATTCTTGTGGAAATCACTCCTCAGCCTACTCAGCAGTCACTTTACTTCTTACAACCTTACTGTTCTATTCGATCCTCGGAAAAAATCCACGGAATTTCTATTACTAGGCCCATGGGGCTCGCAAACTGTATCAATGCAAAAACGTAATGAATGTGATGTGAATGTGATGATCTTGAAGAGTGTGGTTTACTGAACTGTCCATTGGCACCCTGTGCCAAAAATCTATCCATGGAACCAGACCTTAAAATAGCTGGTCACAACTAGTCATGACACCAGGCGCAGCCTATAGTATCGAGGAAGCATGTATACGGCGGCCAGCCACGCCTAACAATAATCGCCTGAGATACGTTAGGACGTTGTACCTGGATGATGACTTACACTATACATGTAAAATGAAACTTTGTCCGCATGAGCATCTCTCCGAGCGACGAAGCTAATTCCGACGGCCATGCCAGAAACACCCATGGCCGCTGCCGTGACGTTATCCAGCCACCATGTCCGAGAAACGCCCCAGGACCATGCGACCAAGAAGAATGCGGTGGCCACGCGGGAAAGTACAGGGTATGCAATTGGAAGTGTGACACGCCCAACTGCGGCATCGCCCACCACGTCCTTGAAATCTTGCGTGTGGATCGTCGTCAAAATAATTCCTGCGCTCAGAGCAATAGCAATGCACACTATGCTATCGACATCCTTTTCGCTTTGGCCTGTTGGCGCACGGTTAGAGCCCCAAAAAGAACCAAACCAATCCCACACACACGTACAAGCACTAAGAGTCGCACCGGCCTTCGCGAGAGTGTATCCGACGGCGTTTAGCACGCTGCGGACTAACCAATGGCTGCGCGCTCCACCGCCTTCATTGTAAGCCAGAATGTACAGCGATCCAAGGAAGCTTGCGGATATCGTCCTCGGACCATTAGCCGCGGAGAGTAGTAGACATAAAGGAATCGTCATCCATCGTAGAATGCATGCCGTACGGACAGAAATACGACCCGTCGGAATGGGGCGATAGGGATTATTTATGACGTCTTCTGCAATCGCCTGTGGAACTGTCTGATTTGCAAGGCCAAACTGTAATGTATGGACCCAAAGCCAGAGCAAGGCTTGTAGGAGACGGGAAAAACTCCATGAAGGCGCCGCAGCAGCAGCAAAAAGAGTCTGCGAGGGTAAAACCAGATCGCGCGCCCAATCAAAAAATCGGTACAGGACAAGAGGCAAATGCGGGCATTACTCACAGCTGGAAGAACGAGGGCTTTCATGTCAGATTTTGTGAAGAGAAAAAGAGTGTAGAAGTGATATGAAAGGCTAGTTGCAGCCATAGCTGAAAGCAGAAAAGGGGTTGGGATCACAAAGACGGAGGGTGTGCAAAGGACGGGCGGAGCGCCAGAATAGATTCCTCAAGAAATATATTTCAAACCTGATGATCTCGATGCATAGTTCAGAAGTAGCCACGGATTTTCTGTTACGTTGCATAGCAGCCGTGTGCTGTTGGTTAGTACAGAAGGATCCCGCCCCGCCAGCCTGCCAAGCTAGCGGATCGCTATTTGCCGACGGTTGATGTTGCTAAATAAAGGAAGGGTTCTCAGCGCGTAAAAACGGCAATCACGCCTGTTGATGCCATAGCCATACCCAAGTTCTGGCGCGTGCCATGAGCTTTTTATTTGTCCAGATCAGGGACGGATGGCGGTCGCTTGCAAGTTGGTGGCGGCTGAGCTGCTGCACGATGCGGAACAGCTGTCTCCAGCATTCAGTAAATTGTGCCACCAACCATTTCTTTTTCTTGCTAGCTGACAATCATTTTCGCAGGTGGGCACGACCAGTTGATAATATAAGAAAATAATTCCACAAGGTAAGTAGACAACTTGCTAAAATGGGACTATTGTGTAGGACCACAGGTACTGTACGGTGGTGTCTGTGGGGATGGGCATCAGGCCCCAGCATCTTCCTACAAATGGCGAAGCCGTTATGTATCACGGCTTGTTGGCTACTCGTCAATCATCATCACCCTTGTCAATTAATTCTCCGTGATTCGAATCAGCGTAGGTCATTGGGTTCGAGATCCCTGTCGTTGGGGCCATACTGTTACAATGGTGCATCAAATACGGGAGGTGAAACAACACGTACCTTGTTCCTGGCGTGCAATGTTTGCAGCACGGTCATTGGCGTCAATGGCACCGAATATTATATCCATTTCTTCAAGAGAGCGACCCTTGGTTTCAGGGATTAAACTACGCGGTACGATAAGCAGGAGTCCAATAAAAATATGGAGCTTCTACGCACAGGGCGAATGGTGTCATTGCCCCGATGTTCAGGGATGCGAACACCAAGAACATCTTATAGCCGAGCCTAGTGTGGATGGTGGGTGTCACCCTTGATACAACAAAGTCTAGAAATACGGTCGTGATCTCGCAGAAGTTCACTTGTAAACAATTGGGAAATGCTCACTCCACAACCACTGCGATGAAGACGCGACAGCCAATCCGTAGTGTCTGGTCCGAGTTGGAAAAATATCGGAGACGTATACCCACGGTAAGGGGCCCCACCCCATCGAATAGAAGCAGACGTAAATGTAAATCATTGCCGCCATCGCCCTTCCAGAGGCGGGAGGGTTGGGCTGTGGCATTGACGCTGGTGGGTGTGTTTTAAGGATGGCACCGACGATGAAAAACAAGGTGCCCATTCCTAACGCAGAGGCAAACAGTGAGAGTTTACGACCCCAGGCATCGACAAAAAAGAATATGAATATTGTCGTTGCAATGACCTTGACTACACCATAAATGCCTGCCGCTAGGAGTGAGTTAGTGGCACCCGTGTAACCGATCTAGACGACATTAGGGGTCGAGAAGAAGACGTGAATAAATCACTCGCTGAGGTAAAAATCTGCGGGGCATAGTAGCCGACGGAGTTTTGTCCGCACCACTGTTGCAGGAAAAATATGAAAAAGGCGATCAAAAATCGAGTGAAGTTTCTACGTCCAAAAAAAGCCTTGCGAAGG
>Ga0307510_10000281_pt1 | contig 46888 bp, 61 predicted proteins | sample 12_EM_MG_FD_207224 | JGI IMG/M metagenome (GOLD analysis project Ga0307510, IMG submission 207224) | Populus trichocarpa ectomycorrhiza microbial communities from riparian zone in the Pacific Northwest, United States - 12_EM | ecosystem: Host-associated > Plants > Roots > Unclassified | place... | reverse complement strand
GTTTATTTATCACAAGACCTCCAAATTTATAAGTCCATAATGGTGGAACAGTCTACAGCGCTGTTCGTTCTTTTTTGCTCATGCGTTCAAACCCGTGTCACGTCGACTTTTTCACACGCCAGGGAGCAGTTCTCGAAGCCGGAGAATAATTTTCGTGGGGTCGTTGGTATGTCCTGCGCATTGTATTTTTTTCCCGCAGCCATCCTCGGACCCTCAACTTTTCATTACCCTGTACTCGCTGAATTTTTTCATCACTAGTTCAGTCGTTATCCGACTGAAGTTGTAATTCAAGTCGATCTTGACTGAATTTAACGCGCAGTTTTTTTCATAGTGATAACACTTACACGCATCCGAGGGGAATTTCAGGCTGTTGACTCTGCGCAAACCCGTCGGGTTCACGCCGTGCTCTTCTTGGTTCTGTGAGATCCGGAACATAAGGAGAATGGGCGGCGACTTATCAAGGGGACGAAAAAGGAGCAGTGAGTCGATGGTGGGGAATTTGGTGGAATCGAGACGATAGTATTGGCCCTCCTGAAGTTCGACCGAATCATCTTCAGGCAGGATATATTGCGCTGACGAGGTCCACTGGAGGCTCATCGGATGCTTCTGCTTCCTGGAGGCGTCGTAGTTGTTGTAGACGATGTTATTCTCTGCACGGTGGCCAAGGATGGGGAATATCTGAATAGTTTTTCCCCTCGTAAACAACTGGTGTATCCGGGCTTCGAAGAGCCATCTGGCGGAGGAGGTCGCGCCTGTGGTGCCACAGAAGCAACTATAGTAGTATGACATTTCGGCTGTTCGATTCTTGAGGTATCTGCTCCAAAGCAGATCGAACACCTCTTGCGAGGCAAAGCCTATCTTCGGTACCCTCCGATTGTCCTGCAAGGGTCCTGTGACGAGGAGGCGGTGTGAAAGAGGATACGCAGCCGCGATTTCCCGAATGAGTAACCCTACGTATCGGTCCGGATCATCGGCATACCCAGCCAGGTCTCTGGGAGATGCGCCAAACTTCTTGTGCAAGTGCCAGACCTGGCGCTCTGTATGGTTCCCACCGAGGAACGGGGAACTGCAGAGAACGTGAGTGTTATGAGCCTGCAAAAGCAAGAGCTGCATACGCTTGGAGAACCTCTGAATCGGACCATAGCCTCATATAGAAGTAATCATGGGAGACCTTTTTGAGCCACTTGAGGTGCTCAGAACGAGGGGACGCGGCATCAACGACGAAGAAGAGTGAGGAACGTTTGAAGATACTGAATGGCTCCAGAAGGTCCGGGTTCGTGTCGACAAGAGCCCAAATCCGGGAGGAATAATTTTCATATAGAAGGGTCAACGGGCGATAGTCGGGATTGAACTTGGAATCTTGAAACTCGAAGACACCTCCTTCGTGAAAGAGGATCGCGTAGGAACTGTCGATCTGCAACGCAGTGGGGAGTTTAAGCGCAAGACGGCGCATGAGAAGCCAAATTAGGAAGACGGATTTCCCTGATCAGAAGTTAGTCGGATTCCGCGGGCAATAGATAAAAGGGGGCGGACCGATCCCAGGTTGTCCTGCGACCACAAACACATCGCAGCCGGTGCTGTTCGACGACACAGCTGTTTGCTCAGCTTCTCTGTACTCGGACCGCACCAGGATCCGTTTACTTTTCCAAGTCCATGGAATCCCGAGTATGGCCTCGGGAAACGTTAGAACAAAGTGCTTGTCAGGAAGTGCAACCTCGGCGACGGGGTCGGATTTGTCTCTCTCGACTTGTACCTCCTCCTCAAAGGATTCTATGGGTTTACCCCAAAGAGAATCCCTAAGGCCAGTCCAGACGTCGGGCCAGGTAGATATGGGTTTAAACCCGGAGGAAGCCTCGCTGATCGCCTTCTCCTGGGCGGGGATGTGTTCGTTGAGATCTTGGAGAGACATGATGGGTTATAAAGGGGGGGGGGACAACCAAACGCGAACGGTTGGTGGTTTAATAACGTCATGGACGAGGTATTTGTTTTAGGGGTTAAAGCCATCGGACGGGCCCCTGGGCCCCTAATAGTGATCTTAGAGGTTAGTCCATCCTTGAATCTTTTCTTTTTGTGCAGGAAAGTGATAATTGTCACACCGTCATTTAGCCGCGCGAGCGCGTGCTCGGGTGTGGTGGACCGATAGAAGGGACGGGGTAAGTCAAACAGACGTCGATACGATAGCGATTGGGCGGGTGAGGAGGGAAGTGTTGAGGGAGGGGAGGTCTGGACCCACTAGACTGGAGTCCAGCCTCGAGTTCAGAGGCGGGGAGGGCGTATTTAGAGGAGGGAAGGTACAGGGAGGAGGACGCCTCTGAATTGATGGATCCACAGTAGCCACCGACCACCTCCGTCTCGGTATAAATGTCACTCCGACGGCTTCCCCTCGACCTGGATCGCACAGACAATGCCTCAGTCGTGATTGTCCCATCGGCAAGTTTTTTTCGGCAGAAATATGCCGTGGAAACAAGAATTCGGACACGGGGCATTCCCTCCGACGGAATAAGTCCCGGAATGTGAACTCCTCGCGCGCGCAACTGCTATCCCGACTCCCAACACCATGCACTCAATGCTAACAGCCCGTTTGCTGACCAGCCGGGTCGGGTTGCGGGTTTGTACACGGTTAGAGTCGAAACCGACCCCAGAACGAGGGTGGTCGGCGCTCTACCCTGAAGCGTCCGTCGCACCATCAGTACAAGGTATTGATACATGCGCTGCTTCGGTGTTACATTCACGATTTATTTAATCAGGATTCTTGATGACGCCAGATTGTATAAAAGGCGAACCGGAGCCAGCTCACCCGAAAAACTTCCGGTAACGATGTCGCAACTGACCTTCACGCTCAACGACGGTAACAAGATCCCCTTCCTCGCCTTCGGAACTGGGACAAGCCTCCGCTGGCGAGATGTAACCGAGCCAGTGAGCTTGGCCATCGAAAAAGGCTTCACCCATCTGGACGGTGCCCAGGTACGCGCACGTAACCGCAGGTCGTTCAGTCCCAGCATTAACGGTTGGAATCTAGTTTTATCAGAACGAAGACACCCTCGGCGCCGCGATCAAGGCGTCCGGAAAGCCCAGGGAATACTTTTTTGTCACAACCAAGCTCAGCTCGTCCTTGGGGCCTGGAGAAACTGTTTCGGACGCCTTGCGCAAGTCCTTAGCTAGGTTGGGACTCGGTGCGTCGTGATTCCAGCCGGTCTCTCGGTGTATCAAGACGGTTGATCGTCTGCACAAGAATACGTCGACCTCTTTTTGATCCACAAGCCGCGTGGTTCATTTAAAGATAAGCTCAAGGAGATATGGAAGGGAATGGAAGAAGCGAAATTGACCGGTCTTACCAGATCTATCGGTATCTCAAACTCTGGTACCCCAGAGATTAAAGAGATTTTATCAATTGCACAGATCGTTCCGGCTGTTAACCAGGTAAGGGCGATCAACTCTGATCGTCTAATTGACCCTGGGACCAACGCAGATCGAGTTACACCTGTACTTCTTATCGGTTCACGAGCCAACGCATGAGCTAAACAAGAAACACGGAATCCTCACCGCTGCATACAACGGACTGGGACCCCTGCATAAGGCGAAAGGCGGTCCACTGGACCCCATCATTGAACGACTCGTTGAGACGTTGTCGGATAGGGCCGGGAAACCAGTATCGTCTGCCCAAGTTCTGGGAAAATGGCACCAGGCCAAAGGCAACATCTTCGTTTCGTGAGTCTCTCGTCTGTGTCACCCCTCGCGGCGTAGCCTAAAAGCGACTCGTAGGATGTCATCCAAGGGTGAGCGTTTGGAGGAGTACCTCGCCATCCCCGGTCTGCCGGATCTTACCGAGGAAGAGGTCAAGTTGATTGATGATATCGGAAGAGCGCATTTCTTCCAGGTTTCCGTGAGCTCTCTGCGTCTCTAACCGGTTTCACGTGTTGACGAGTGCCTTTCTAGCCCTCTACATACCCGTTGCTAGATAGTGAGAAGCTGGTGCATAAGTAGAAGGACAGGAGTTACGAGGTGGATCGGGCATCGACCCAAACGAAAGGACTCGAATTACCACAGTACATGCCTGCCGCGTATCGTAAAATGCCAGCCTCTCGGTCTCGTTCTTAACGCCAACCTGGATTATCGTGATAGTCGTCTTCCCAGTCAAAACTTGATCATGAGTGAGATACGGTAGCTGCCACTGCGGAGCCGGGGATACATACTGCATGTGCCGAATGCGATCATGTATTACAGGGATAGCTCGAGAGTTCAGTCTTTAAACAGCTCAGAGACGGGGTAGTATAAGTGAAATACTGGAAGAAACTCGTTAGGTAACGTGGGCTGCCCTTTAAAATGCTCCACGGGGATCGTTATCCTCGGCCAAGTGCCCCCGGGGGTGACCACCACATAACACTTATACGCATCCGAGGGGAATTTCAGGCTGTTGACTCTGCGCAAACCCTTCGGGTTCACGTCGTGCTCTTCTTGGTTCTGTGAGATCCGGAACATAAGGAGAATGGGCGGCGACTTATCAAGGGGACGAAAAAGGAGCAGTGAGTCGATGGTGGGGAATTTGGTGGAATCGAGACGATAGTATTGGCCCTCCTGAAGTTCGACCGAATCATCTTCAGGCAGGATATATTGCGCTGACGAGGTCCACTGGAGGCTCATCGGATGCTTCTGCTTCCTGGAGGCGTCGTAGTTGTTGTAGACGATGTTATTCTCTGCACGGTGGCCAAGGATGGGGAATATCTGAATAGTTTTTCCCCTCGTAAACAACTGGTGTATCCGGGCTTCGAAGAGCCATCTGGCGGAGGAGGTCGCGCCTGTGGTGCCACAGAAGCAACTATAGTAGTATGACATTTCGGCTGTTCGATTCTTGAGGTATCTGCTCCAAAGCAGATCGAACACCTCTTGCGAGGCAAAGCCTATCTTCGGTACCCTCCGATTGTCCTGCAAGGGTCCTGTGACGAGGAGGCGGTGTGAAAGAGGATACGCAGCCGCGATTTCCCGAATGAGTAACCCTACGTATCGGTCCGGATCATCGGCATACCCAGCCAGGTCTCTGGGAGATGCGCCAAACTTCTTGTGCAAGTGCCAGACCTGGCGCTCTGTATGGTTCCCACCGAGGAACGGGGAACTGCAGAGAACGTGAGTGTTATGAGCCTGCAAAAGCAAGAGCTGCATACGCTTGGAGAACCTCTGAATCGGACCATAGCCTCATATAGAAGTAATCATGGGAGACCTTTTTGAGCCACTTGAGGTGCTCAGAACGAGGGGACGCGGCATCAACGACGAAGAAGAGTGAGGAACGTTTAAAGATACTGAATGGCTCCAGAAGGTCCAGGTTCGTGTCGACAAGGGCCCAAATCCTGGAGGAACGATTTTTGGATAGGAGGGTCAATGGGTAATAGTCGGGATTGAACTTGGAATCTTGAAACTCGAAGACACCTCCTTCATGAAAGAGGATCGCGTAGGAACTGTCGATCTGCAACGCCGTGGGGAGTTTAAGCGCAAGGCGGCGCATGAGAAGCCAAATTAAGAAGACGGATTTCCCTGATCAGACGTTAGTCGGGTTCTGCGGGCAATAGATAAAAGGGAGCGGACCGATCCCAGGTTGTCCTGTGACCACAAAAACATCGCAGCCGGTGCTGCTCGACGACACAGCTGCTTGCTCAGCTTCTCTGTATTCGGACCGCACCAGGATCCGTTTACTTTGCCAAGTCCATGGAATCCCGAGTATGGTCTCGGGAAACGTTAGAACAAAATGCTTGTCAGGAAGTGCAACCTCGGCGACGGGGTCGGATTTATCTCTCTCGACTGGTACCTTCTCCTCAAAGGATTCTATGGGTTTCCCCCAAAGAGAATCCCTAAAGCCAGTCCAGACGTCGGACCAGGTAGATACGGGTTTAAACCCGGCGGAAGCCTCGCTGATCGCCTTCTCCTGGGCGGGGATGTGTTTGTAGAGACCCTGGAGGGACATGATGGGCGAAGAGGAGAGACAACCAAACGTGAACCTTTCCTGTTCACGTTCAGGCACCAGACCCCAATACCATCAGGGGGTAAACAACAAATTGGAGTTGTATCCTATAGGAGACGGTACAAACCATTCACTCTAATATGAATCTCGCGCCGGAACTCCCGTAGGAATCCGTCCATTTATCGCCGGACCCTGCGCTGACGATGTTGCTCAGCTTTGTTGTATCCGGCACGATGCAGGGACCCACCGGTCATTGACGGTATTTGACAAAGCCACTTAGTATACCCAGCGCTTTGTCATCGAGGGAAAATCGAAGCAGGTTCTCTCACCAAAATTGCGCTTTCCGAACGTCATTAGCTTCCGCACTGCCACCGGGCGACCCGTCCCGGTAATGAATCCACGAACCCGCCCCCGGTCACTCCGACGGCTTTCCCAGACCCAGCGTCTTCTTCGACGGGGATTGATACGATCCACTGGGGTTGTCCTGACAAAGGCTTTTCTCAAGGTCCCGCTTGTAGCCGGATGACCTCCTGCCGGCATCTCGAGTCGATCCGGGATATTTAAGGTGATCCCACAGGGGATGATCAGACTGCACCGTGCCCCAAACTGTCATATCTGTCATGTCGCTCTCGACCGTCCAGATCTCAGCTACTTGCAAGGCTCTCGTTGAAGAGGTTCGCACCGATGCTACTCAGCCTAGCCGCTCCCCTACATGATTTATCACTGCAACGCCAGGGAAAAGACATCGTTCTCAAAGAAGTTCCCGTCCCAGAACTGGAAGAGAACGAAGTATTGATCAGGGTTAAAGCCGTCGGAATGGGCCCTAGTGATCTCAGAGGTTAGTTCATCCCTAAATCCTTTTGTTCTTAACGCTCACCGTTATTTAGTCGCGCGAATGTACCCAGCCGAAGGCGCATTTGTCGGATCGGATTTGTCAGGAGAGGTCGTTAAGCTCGGCCCAAATCTTCAAAAGGATATCAAGATAGGAGACGTGGTCGGTGCGTCCGTCGTCGGGGGTACGTTCCCTGTGTCACCTTCTAGAGCCCCGTTACCAGGCTCCGAAAAGAAAGGAAACTGATTACTGTCAACGCCTATCGTGGCCTACAGGTGTCACGAGTGGACGTGGCGCTTTCGCCGAATACGCGAAGGCGTATTCTGACCTTGTCTGGAGGGTTCCCGAGGGAACGTACTCCCTTGAAGAGGTCGCCGCGACTGGCATATCGTAGGCTCATAATCATCTTCACTCAACCAATCTCATCTCTTACACGGATGGCACGCTCACTAGGCTCAACACGGCCTTCCAAGCCCTGTACGGATCCCGAGCTCTCAGGTTGGTTCAGCCCTTCGACCGTGACACCCCCCTCCAAGACGAAACCTGGCTTTTCATCTACGGAGGGAGCACGTGCGTCGGTCTGTACGCGATTCAGCTCGCAAAACTCTCAGGGTACAAGGTCGTTACGGTCGCTTCACCTCGCAACCACGAGCTCCTCAAGACATACGGAGCGGACGCCGTTTTCGACGCAAGTATCTTTGCTCTCTCTCCACACTATCGCAGCTTGATGACACGGACACGTACAGTATAGGGATCCAGACATGATCCAGAAGGTCAAGGCCGCAACGGGTGATAGCATCCGCACCGTGATCGACACCATCTCCGAGAAAGAAACCCAATTTACCGCCATAAAGGCTCTAGCAGAAGGCGTGCCCGGGAGGCTCCTGGTCATCCTTCCACTAGTAGAAGGGATTTCCGACGTTAGAAAGGACGTGGAAGTCGAATGTTCGTCCTATCTCTCACATAAAAATGACGAACCGACGTTCTTCGCAGTTACGATTATATTCTCCGCCTACGGCTTCCAGTTCAAACCCTTCGGCCTGAACGACGACGACAGACGAGAGCTCTCCGCATTCTTGCAAAAAGTCCCGGATTTGGTCAAAGACGGAAAACTCAAGCCAACCCCGATCAAGAAGTTCGAGGGTGGTTTGGAGAACGTTTACGGTGTCGGCTATAAGTATCTGGCGGACGGCAAGGTGAGCGCGGAGAAGGTCGTGTTTGCCGTGTGAGTGTGTTCTTCTCCGCTAGGTCTGTGCTCTGCCTCGAAAACCCCCGATCTGTTTGAAGTCGTAAAGTGGAGTACCATTGAAAATAAATAGGGTTCTTTCATGAACGAGACAGGAATCGGGATCTAACATGGAACGTAATAGTTAAGGTGAGGACGAGGGACAATACACTGTCTACATGAAGAGAAAACCGATGCAATATAAGTGTCTAATGAGGAGAAACACAACGAACTCGGAGTGGTGGCCGGAGACACATGCCTGCTAGAGTGAAGAAGGACGCATCTGGACTCGTTAAGTCCAGAGTGAAACCAAACGCGCTCGGTCCCGAGGTGAAGCACTTCTAACGTGCTTCCTCGTCGCCCCTAGGAACCAACATTTCCCTCTCTTCGTCATAAACAACCTCATCTTCTGTCACAACGATCGCTTCGCCCGCCCCACCCTTAGGAACTCTGATAAAGAGGGTGCACACAAAGGCGATTGCGACGGCCGAAGCCCCGAGAACGAATATTGCCTGGGGGAAGGTTCCAACCGTCCTCGAGAACGTGAACCCAAAAAGCATAGGAGAGATGATGCCACCACTGCAAATCCAAGTCAACGAAAGGCATCTAGAACGGACGAGAGATAGAATATACCACAAAGCCTGTACCATACTCAGACCCCCAAACAATTTACCGGTTTCTTCCCCTCCCCTAACTGCATAAATCCCTAGTGCCAAACTCTGGACAGCGGGCGTAAAACCAGCCGAGAGACTACCAACGACAGTGTACGCCGTAAACATTGTACCGGTTGTTGCGGACGCCATCAGCATATATGAGGTAAACTCCAGGACTAAGGACACCCGGGCTGTATTGAGGTCCAGGCGGGGTGAAGCGGGATCCTTCTTCTCGTTCATTGCCATGGCGGTTCGCCCAGCAGCGCCGGCGTTGGACCGGATTGATGGGTGTGCATGTGTGGTTGCGGCACCCTGTGGAGAGAGGGCCACCTCTGGATCCTCGTCGACTTCCGCCGTAGGTGGAAGGGGTGTACTATCATCTGATGGGCTGGAAAGGTGGATGGGTGAAGACGTTTTCCTCTTGAACAAAGATATTACAGCTAATAAATCTGCGTCAGCGTCGGCCACATGGGATAAAAGTATCGGATTACCCGGAATGATGAAAGCGAGGGAAATCGCACGAGTGAGACTGGCAATACTCGACCAGTAGCCAAGCTACGAGGGGAATGTTGAGGAGGATTTTACGCAATGATGATAGTGACTCACCATCTCTGCACCCCAACCAAATCGCGATGCGGCTGCGATAAGCTTGTTATTAGAATATCAAACCCAGTGTAGGGTTAACACTTACCATATTGAAATTGGAACGCGACTGCTCCCTACCATCGAGCAAAATCAATGGATGGTCCCACATCTATCACAAGGTCTTCAAGGAATTCACTAACCATCAACATAATCACGAGCCCGTACGCAGCCGCCAAGAGAGTCAAATTCCAATCCTTCCTTCTCTTCAACGGGTTATCGCTCGTCGCGACATTGATAGGGATGAACAACTTGAGAGGGGCGAAGAACAACAGAAGGCGGGTGAACAGTCCGCCGATCCCAGCTTGAAGCTTATTCTGATAATATGCGACTTTGGCTCTGGCAAGCTGGGTTGGGGCTCGGGATTCAGGGATGATAAACCAGACCATGCATGCGAAGACGAAGTGGTTTGAAAAGGCATAGTAAAAGACTGCGAGGAGATCCCCCGTCTGGCGGATCAAGAGACCGCCGAAGGCGGGCCCTATGGCCATGCCAGTATACACCAAACCGAGATAAACTGCGAAAACCCTGGAACGACGGGCGGGATCGGTGCAGTCCGCGACATAGGCGTGGACGTTTGCGGTGGCAGCACTCAGGCCTGCAGTAAATATCAGTGGAGCACAGGAACTACTCAAGAGATTTTCCATACCTCCCAGCGAACCTTCAAACACGGGGGAGATCAGAAGGAACCAGTAGGCGCCGCTGCGATTCCTTAGAAAGGAGTACACGAACAGGTATGTGAGATCGGTGATGAGATTGCCGAACATACAAATCCTCAAGGTGTTTATGCGGCCCTTGCGATCCGAGCGCTAGAACCGGGCACAGTGTCCATGTCAGGCGGGCGGGAGAGAGACTAAGCGGCGGATAAGCTTACCGAACCCCAGTATGCGGTAGTTAAGCAGCTCAGAATACCAGTGGCGGTGGTGATCACTATTCGGATCGAGAGGGTTAAGTTCAGGCGCTCTAACGGGGTGCCTCGGGAGACGCTCACACGTAACGAATTCGGCAGCGGCTGCCTGCACGGCTGGATCCGCGTTGCAGAGCCTGCCTTCCTCATCGTCAGATGCAAAGGGGGTAAGGCCTCCTCCGGATCTGTTTGAATACTCTGGCCGGAGAGTCCTGCATACGAGACGGGTGATCACTTGTATTTTTGGGGCGGCTGTTGTGGTCGAAGCCGCCAATACGAATGGTATCGCACATAGAAACCTACGTAAGATAGAGTGGTTAGGATTGTATACTCTGGGAACATATAAAGAAAGAGCATACCAGAGTGCCGAGGGCCGCTTCCACCAGGCGCGGCTTTGCATCTCCTCGAGCTCTTTCGCGATGACGGGTGCATCGCCTCCAGCCTCGTCAAGTTCCTCTTGTGCCTCGAGCAGGTTCTCTTGCGAGTGGTGATGGTGGTGAGGATGCACAAACTCGTGGATGAGTTGAGCGGCCTGCTTGCTTACAGGGCCCTCGGGGTTGACGTCAACGTCTGATGGTTGGAGGAGATGAGGTACGCGGCTCGGGCGTGAGCTGCTGTGCCCCACGGCGGAATGGACCGAGGTCGATCTGCCGGTTCGGTTGTTGGATGAGGACATTTCCTGGTCGCTGTCTCTGGCTGGGTCGTCGCCACCGTCAGGGGTGTTGCGGAAAGGGGAGGTGGGGGTGAGTGAATGAGCGGCCAAATCTCTGAGTGGGACTACATGCGGCCTCCAGCTTTTGCGCCCCGGCGTCATTATCGACAGGTCCCCCGCCGGGAGACTGCGGTTGGCTGTGTGAAACGGCGGATGGAGTTAGAGTGGGTCAACCGAGGAAATTCATTTTCTTTAGTGCAGCGACCAGCCCAAGGCCAGCCTCGACCAGCTCGAGGGCGAAAATCGTTGACATCGCTCCTCGGCACTTGGCTGTCATGCGTCATGGCTGACTGTAAGACTCTGATTGCCGTTCCGGCCAGAATCGTTGTCCAGCTGTCGAGTGGGTTCACAAGTGTCGCGGAGTATTGCTGGCTTTACTTATCAACCCGTCTACGCTGGGCACGTGAACCCCATCTGGGCAGTTCATAAAGCATTTGTGAGGGAAAGCGTTTTCCCAATCTCTGCCGTTGCTCTGTCCTGCCGTGATGTCGAACCCCGTACCCCTCCGTGCGCTTGTCGGGGGTGTGGGCATCGCTCTGGCCAGCCATAACCTCCTCCTCCTCAACGGTTCCGTCTTCGGAATCTCTGGGTTCATTCATCGATGCTGCCACGGCGCCCTCGAGCCCGCCTTCTCCGTTGGGGGACTCATCTGCGGGGGTGTAGCAATTGGCGCGTTACGATCGACAGTACCCCCGTCGATCCTACCCAACGTCAATAGCCTGCCCATTATCGCAGCCTCTGGCTTTCTGGTAGGGTTGGGAACAAAGGTAGGTCTGGCATTACGCAAGATGTCACCAGCCTAGCAATGACTGACGCGATCACCTCTTGGCAGCTGTCCAATGGCTGTACCTCTGGGTGAGCACTCCTTGTTTGACGGGTTCACGATGTGGGTGGGACTCACGATACTTGTTCCCAGACACATGGTGTGCGGCATGTCGCGTTTCTCCCCGAGGTACCGTTCGACAGATCCGGCAAACCTTTCCCCATATCAGGATCTAAGCGCCCTGTATTCACAGGTCCATAGCCGCGACACTGGCCTTCATGCTCACTGGTTCAATCACGGCCACCATTGTTCATGGGAAGTCGGCATCGCCACCCGGTGCACTGGATTGGTCACTGGGGAACTTTGCCAGCACTTTTGCTGTTGCTCAGGCTTTACTGTTCCTCGCCTCCTTATACCTCTACAAGGCCGTGAGTACCGACGATACCGTTTGATCCCCTGAGGCTCAGGCGTAGACGCAGACACCAAAACCCCAAGAAAATTCTGATGGCGACCTTGCAGATTTACCGACCCACAGACGGCTTGCCTCGTTTTTGACAGCCGTGCAATTCGGACTTGGGCTTCATTTAACCTCCCTCACAGTCCCCAGTCGAGTTGTTCAGTTCCTTGTCACTCCCTTCCACCGCGACTTCGACCCCACCCTCGTCTTCCTTGCTCTGGGAGCGTTGCCCGTTGCCACTATTTCTTACTTCTACGGGAGAGGCGAAGAGAAGCCGCGACTCGGCGGAAAATGGACCATACCCAAGGGTGGTGAAATCGACATGCGGTTAGTCATCGGAGCTGCGATCTTCGGGATTGGTTGGGGTATTCAAGGAATTTGCCGTACGTCTTGGGCTTTACCGGTCCTCGGCGAAACAATTTCTCACTGCTTGCACGTACAGCCGGACCTGCGCTCGTGAATTTGGGGATCACCGCCATTCAGAGACATCCGACATTTTTGCCATTGGCCGGGTGGCTGTTTTCGTTTGTCTTCGGCGGCGCATTTGCAGAAAAGATTTCACCGTGAATCGGTCACTCTGGCGATACGATCGAGATTGTTCGGATGCGTAGTGACCATCTTTGAAAATTCCAGAACGGAGAGCGGAGGGCCACCGGAGCGTTATCCATTGCGGGTTGCGACCGTCAACGGCGATTCTTTCTCTTCAAGTTGAGTTGATTTTTGGGTATATGCACAAAAGTTTTGCCATCTATACTGTGCCACGATTTTGATTTTCTTGGTTTCTTCGTGCTCCCTAGTGTTTTTCAAAGTAATACCACCGTAGCCATACACAGAGATCTAATTTTGACTGCCCAGGCCACCAGATGCACTGCGGGTGTGTTGATCTCGAACTTACTGAGTGCCCCACGTGATGCACGCTGACTAAGACGATCGACCGCTTCTGCAGTGCCAGTGTGCCACACGCTCACCTCCACCTTCCTCAACTTCCTAATCCTCAGCCTCAGCCCAACAGCACATATGCCCCCCAAATCCGATATCAACAAGGCAGGATGGGAACAAAGCGAATTCCCCATTCTGTGTGAAACATGTACGCCGCGTCTATTTCATCCTCAAGGTAATTTTGGCGGAGCTGACACAGCTGTTGTATCACCTTAGGTCTCGGGGATAACCCATTTATCCGAATGGTACTCATACAAACGGCCCTTCACACCTAGCGTACAAGCTAACATCTCTCCACGTACAGTCTAAACAAGAATTCGGACGCGAATGTGGGACATGTGCTCGACCCTTCACAATCTTCCGCTGGAACCCCGGAAACGGCATGCGCTTCAAGACGACCGTCATCTGTCAAACCTGTGCAAAGATCAAGAACGTCTGCCAAACGTGTTTGCTCGATTTGGAGTACGGCCTGCCCACTCAAGTGCGAGACACGGCCTTGGCGCTGCAGAACGAAGCACCCACGAGCGACGTGAACAGGGAGTACTACGCACAGAATATGGAGGGCAAGGTATGCCGTGCACTGTAACTCAAGGAATCAGCTATTGATCGCCCTCTTTCTTCCTGACAGCTGGACGCTAACAGATCGGGGTTGGATTCGGCACGGGCGAGTTCGGCAGCGAAGGATATGCTCAAACAACTGGCGCGAACGGATCCGTATTACAAACGAAACCGGCCACACATTTGCTCGTTCTTCGTGAAAGGCGAGTGCAATCGGGGGACTCAGTGTCCGTTTAGGTGGGTATCTCGAGTTCATCAGCGGTTGTGTGATCTAACGTCGGTATTAGACACGAGAAACCTACGGAAGGTGCCCTTGCAAAACAAAACATTCAGGATCGGTATCATGGTCGCAACGACCCTGTTGCCCAGAAAATCATGGCGAAGCATGCAGAAAACCAAGGGCTTGAACCTCCCGAAGATACATCGATTGTATGTGGCCCACCTGATTTATTGTACAAAAATACCATACCGACTTACACCACCTCAGATGTCGCTGTTCCTGTCATCGTTGCCCGCTGAAGCTACCGAACAATCATTACGGACCGTGGTCATCAAGTCACTACCTTCCATGAACCCAGATAAACTCAAGTCAGTCGTACACGTCGCAAAGTCCAAGTGAGTTTTCGCAGGTGTCGAAAGGATTGGCGACTAACAAAATTCCAGATGCGCGTTCATTAATTTCAAGGACCGTGATTCGGCCGAGCGTGCGGCGGAAGCCTGGGCGAACGGCATCGACATCGACGGCCAAAGAGTCGGCGTCAAGTGGGGTAGGGGAAGGAACTCAGCAGCAAAGCCGGCGGCGACCTCCATCCCCGTTGCCTCGACCAGTGCATGATTCTCATCCATATGGTCCTCCATTTAGTGACTCTTTAATTTGTTGATCACTTGTGTAATCACTGTCTGCTCGAGATTGTACTTTACTCTGTGATATTCTAATCGCCCCTGACGACCCTAGGAGCTTCAATCTACGCATCGTGGGACTTTAGAATCCTCCAACTCGTTTCTGACGTTTCTTCTGTCCCGTCTTTCGATCTCCAAACTTTCCTGGTTCCACCTGCGTGCTCACCATCATCACGTCTTGCGAAGATCCCTGAGTTTGCAACGGATTATCTTGAGTGAATCCACCTCTGGCAAGCGGCTTCTCCCTCTCTTTGACCGTCGTGGTCTTCGAAGGGGCGACGAGAGGGAGAGCACGAACCGCCACGACCGTTGGAGGGTTTAATCGAGGGGGCGGGTCGACAGGTTGGCTTTGGGCGTTCTCAACCGGAAGCGATTCGTTACCAAGCCTACGTTTCGTTTCCGTCGGACTTGACGTGTCGTCGCCGTACGGGTCGAAGTACTTGTAATCTTTTGGGTCCTCCCCAACCTTCCACTCATCCACCAACAACCGGACTCCTAAGGGGATCGGTTCCGCCTCCCCTGGCTGCGGCGTACTACGTCGTTTCTCCGGTCCGAAGTTTGGGCTGTGATCCAAAGGCGAGGCAGTAATCGGTGTGAGGAACCCAAAGTGAACGGGGGGAGGTTCAGAAACGCCGATCGAAAGCGCGCCGGTAGCCAGAGACATATCCGCCACCACCTCTTCAAAAGTCTGAGCCTGTTCGGGTGGGGTTGTGGTGTCCGGTTTCGAAAATCGTTTGGACGTGTAAACGCGTGACGCCATGCCCAGGTCCAACGCCAACTGTTCGCAGGCGTCGTTCTCGAGCTTCAACGACTCCCTCGTCCGGTTATCATCGAGCAGGAGATTGTGAGACTGAAGCCCGTTCATCATCGCGTCGACGTCATCGGAAAAATCGGGCGTAGAGGTCTTGAGAATCCCTGTGAGATCAAAACTCCAGTTGGAACCGCGAGATATCTCCTGAGCGTTTATTCGACCTTGTTTCCACGCCCGATAGCCTCGTTTGCCTGTGATCGGGTTTGGTGTGAGGAAATCTGCCCTGTGGGTGGCTGGCGGATCGTCTCCTAGGCGGCAAGCGATGTCGTTTCTAGAAGATATGTCGTCAGGGAATGGGTCATCTCGCGATCCAAAGGGCTAACATAGTCATGATATGATCCACTGGTGTATCGAGATTTTGCCAGAACGATGGGAGACGGTCCAAAGCGTCATACATGGCATCTGCATTCTCGTCCTCTCCGGTTTTTGGGAAGAAAAGACCTTGGAGAGCGATAAGCAAAGATAACGCCAAAATACAACGGAAAGTGGGAGTCTACCTTGGTATGCGGGCCTGAGATCCACTGTGGAACTCTCGCGAGCACCTAACCTATCTGAACCTGCAACACTCAGATCGGAATTTGCCAGCTCCTTCACATCGTCACTCCAAATAAAACCCTGGTTCCGATCCGAGGCAGATGAATCAACGTCACCGTCCAAGTGAAGCTGAGCGTGTAGGCGGTTGATATCACCCCTCGATGACAGGTGAAGTACGTCTATATGTGAGGGGTCCATGTGAGGATGTTGAAATAGATTCCAACTGACGACGGGAAGGCCATTGTGTGGTGTGATGCATGGAATGCAATGAGGAGGGGCGTTCATGTGAACGAGATCATCTTCTCCACGCGAGACATCGTAAACGGACACCAGACCTGTTTTCTTGGAAGTTACGAAGGTAACGGGCTGGCCATCCGCTTCAGCGTCGCTCCGAAGTAAGGCAGTACGCGCCTCCAGGGTTCTGTCAAAACCTCGGTAGTGCTTGATTCCGAGAACCGGTTTGCCAGGGAACCGCTCATCGAACCAATAAATTCCTTCCGTAGTCACAACATTAGAGAGTTGTCCCTTCAGAGGCAGCTCTGCAGAAGTTATGACGGTTCGTTCTGATGTAGGAAGTGACCACAATGGTTGGATGGAACCGTGCGTCTTAATGCATCGTCAGAGAGACCTCAGGACCCACCAATAGGATCACATACCCTGAGATCCAACTGCTGAATTTTGTGCGAAGATACGATGCAGCAGGTTGATGAGGTGGTCCCGACCACCAGCTTTCGAAGCGCTTCCATCGATGTTCCTTTTACCTCGGAAGGTTGGTAAATAGGATATCTATTCACTCCTTGAGAGTCAAATATCGTTCCACAGGACGGCGGACTTACATCGTTTTGGCGCTGGTCGTGATGCTCGACTGAAAGACTGTTCCTTCATCGTTGATAGTAAGAGCCACGGGACCGGAGACCGTGTCAACTATGCGCGCGTCGACAATCTGCCGCCCTCCAGTTTCCGTATGATGGATCCGAGAGACCTCTGTAACTGTGATGTTTGGAAGCGAATCTAGTCCCAACTTGTATTGCAAACTCGATATTGAGGTGCATCCCATCATCCGTGCGACTAACAAGGACCCTAGGAAAGCTTCAGTGGTTGTAACTAGGTTTACTGTGAACGAATGCCTACTCGAGATATTAGAATGGGTTGGAATTTTTAGGGAGTCCAGTTGCAGGATCGGAGTGGAAAACTCGCACAAGGGCTTAGACGTGGGGCGGAATATAGGAAGGTTGTCTTTCTTGGGGTAAGAAAACGCAGATACGTCTGTACCTAACTTCAGATTTCCAATAACAGGGGTGCGGTGGAAGGCACGGACTCAGCTGTCGCCCAGAGTCTCCCATCGGAAATGCCAAGCATGTGAAGCATCTCCTTGGACCTAGTTCGCGATACAAGACTTCGAGGACATTCCCAGCGAGGGGGTCGAACTCCTGTCGTTCGTTCAGGACTTGGGTGTCTTCGGCGGTCTCCGATGCGAGGAGGGCAGCGGAGATGTCGACATCGGGGTACGCTTTGCGCAGGAAGCCTGCCTATGAATAATGAGCGCAAATGCAAGAGGTTATGCTTCATTCTCTCACACTTGCTTCCGGATACTTCGCCGGTGACTTCCTCCAAACCCGCGGATCGAGACTCTTTGTGCGAGGAAATATCTGAGTATTTCCCCCCCTCGGGTACACTCTGAGCCCTTGAGAAGGTTTTCAGTGGTAAATTTCCAAACAAGTTCAAAGGGACCAACCCTTATCTTGTAGCACATGGGTCCATTGGAACTTTCCGTCCTTGTTCACCAACGTGGTCGCCGTTAAAGACCCTTCCGTGACGAACGGGAACTCCCATCGTGTTTGTTTGGCTTTCCTCTTCGGGTGTTTGGAGGGTACCGAGGCGTTCTCGCGTGAATCAGCTGGCCAAAAGGCCATTCCATCGAGACCGAGGAAAATCTGGGGGTGAGTCGCGGATCACTCCTGTCGATCGTTTGTCCGCGCTGCAGACACGAAGACCTTGAACCCGCCACCACCACCTACACCCTCGGGCCCACCCAACCTTACGTCACCATGCAAGATGATCTGATAGTTGTCGACGACAACGAGCCGTCCGGATCTGGTCTCGATACTGCCATAAATCCCGCTTCTTTCTTCGGACACACCGCGACCCCTGCAACTCCAGTGTCTACTGTGTCTACGTCTGGAAGACCGCGCAGAGCTGCGTCAATGGCTCAGACACCGATTATTTCAGACCCTTTGGATAGGCTGCGCGCCCCACAGAAGGCCAAGATGCAGCCCAAGTTGAAGCTGAAGCTCAGCGAGAAGGCTGCCGCTCAAGCACCTGGGCTGTCATTCTTGGGGCCATACGATCGCGAACTCGACTCGGACGACGAAGAACCCCTGGTGTTTGAAGAACAATTTGTATTGAGGCTTCCGCAGGGGGAGGATTGCGAGCGGTTGAGGAAGATTGTTTCGTCGAGAGAGGTTTCGGACGACGTCTGGTTCAAGTTTAAAGGTGCGTTCACTACACTCAGGGTACACTTCACAAACCCAAGCTCAAATGCCATACTAGATTCGCGTCGTGGCATATTTCACATAGGAAACTCGACTTACTCATCCAGGCTCGTTGACCTTCCGTGTGTGATCGAATCACAGAAGACTTTGGACAACAAGCAGATGTTCAAAGTCGCGGATATCTGTCAGGTTTCGTGGGGTCGCTTTGCACTCACTCAGAACCATGTTGACCCGCAGGATTGTAGATGCTTGTGGTTGAAGACCGGATAGCCGATGAGCACCATCAACCTGAGCAAAAGTTCGAGATTGACGAATTTCTGTGGCCACACGGAATCACACCTCCGTTGCATTGGGCCCGCAAACGACGGTTTCGCAAGCGAATAAATAAAAGGGTGCGTCTTCTAGGTTATACACATGAACTGCGCGTCCCTGACTAACGCGTGGTCCTCTTAGACAATCGAGAGCGTAGAAGAAGCTGTCGAACGGTTGCTGGAAGCCGATGCACAAGCGTTGGAGGTGAAGTATGGTACGCGAGCTGCACCGCTCAAAGGCTACCCCGGATAACCTCCTCCCGAAGAGATACTTGAAAACGTCAATCCAGATCTATCAGACTCGGAACTGGTAGACCGCGATCCCACAGCCAACCCGATCACTCCAGGCCCAACCTCGGAAGCCGGAGACCTCGCGACGCCGGCTGACTTGGGTGAAGACGACGGCGGTCACGACAAGAGTGACGAAGAACAGGACGGCGATATCGACGAAGAGCTTGCTGCCGAGTTGGATATGGTCTTGGGTGACCAGGGCCGAGAGAGGGATGAAGATGATGACGAAGACGAAGACGACGAGGACGATAGTGACGAAGAGGAGGAGGACGAAGACGATGAGACCTCGCAGTCGATGAAGCTGCTGAACGAGGAGATCCGAGACCTGACAGCGGCAGTGGCGAAGAAGGAACACGAAATCGCCAGTTCCTCGAATCCTCTCATTAAGGTGCGTACCCCTTCTCGCTTTATCCCCCGATTCTCACACTGTCTGCAGCGCCGTTTCGAGGATGCCTTGAGAAAACTCAAGGCCGACTTGGAGATGAAGGTAGCCCAGCGCGACGAAGCAAAGGAGAGACAGCGTTTGCAAAGGGAAGGAATCTCCCCAGAAGATGTCGAGAGGGGTCCAAGTGTGGATCAAGAAGATAACGAGGACGATTTATTCGGCGATGACGGTCAAGATGATATGATGGAAATAGGTTAAATCGTCGTCTCCAGCCCCTTGCATCGTATGGCTGAGAATTCCAGGGTATTACATGCATTGTACACTATGACCGGTTGGTTAATGAAGACACGATGACCGCTTGCCAAACGACGGGAACGTAGATTATGCAGATGAATGGAGCAAAATACCCGCCTAGAAATTCCCAATCCCATACCGCCTGGTCCATCACATTCCACACCGGAGTAAACCAGAAGATTGCCAAAAGCATGTACGCAAGCCTCAAAGTCAGGGAAGTCAACGCGTCGTTCGCGGGTCCGGAAAACGATAGGGGGATGCCAAGGAGGACCGCGAGAACGGCTGCGAGGGAGAAGTTAAGGACGGACGTGGCGGATATGACAGTCGATGCGAAGCAAAGGTTGAATGATCTCAAGAGCATCCAAATGGGTGCAGACTTCCTCGTGTCTGAATCGATTTTGTCGACGAACCGCGGGACCAACAAGATCAAAAAGCACAGGGAAGCAAGAGCGAGCTGAGGGACTGGGTTAAATATTGAAGGTATGGGACGTAAAGCATGCGTACCAATCTGGGGGGAACCGGTAATGATGAAAAGAAGTATAGGGGAACACCCAAGGCGTGCGTAGCGAGGATGATAAACACGGCTTGCAACGATGGGCGGCTTCTTCGTTCCCATTTGATAGTCGGACAACCTTTCGTCTGCCCCTCTTTGCTGCTTGGAATCGCCACCTCGACCCATCCGGCCTGCACCCACGACCTCAAGCCACTGAACAGAATCACGGTGCTGATGACAACCGCGCTTGGTAGGTAGTTGCCGATCTTGGTGAAAGATCCCGGTTCCGGAAGCAGATAGAAGAAGAAAGACGCATGAAGCCTTTCCAAAAGATTGCTGCACGTTCGCAGTGTCGACTCCGCCACCCTATACGGAACTGAGTGAGAGTTCAACAGATGAGCGGATCTGGGTACCTTCCGATTGCGTGGAAACCGTGTGGACCATTTGCTGGGACGGCAAATATCGTAAAAGCGTCGATGTGGAATCTGAGAACAGTAAGCTAACGGCACTCCAAGAGATTCGGTTTCGCATACTGGTGCAGCAACCCGTGTATACCGCTCGGATGTCCGCGGGCCTGATAGCTAAAGTGGGAAAATAGATTTCGAGCGCGATACACGTAGTTTTTGACCCTCCCATTGTTCCTCAGAGCGCCTGGAAGCCATGATATCACTAATGGGTCTCGCCAGTTGCCGTCGCTGGGATCATGGTTGTCATATAAGAGTACCGGTACACCACCAGTGTTCCCTGAAATAATATGGAACGAGTTCAAGAGATCCTGGTTCGGAAGGCGTCCATTCAGGCCCTCTGTGCGAGTTTCTGAGCCGAGGCATACCGGTGTTACGTAGACACACTCACCCCAGAAAATCCCCAGATGGGAGAATGAGTGACCAGGGTAATCGATACTAAGTGCCGTCCATATCACTCCGGATGTTAACTGCAAGGGCTCGGCGTGCATGTCTGAGTGGGAAGCTTTTAGCATGATTGCAGGGCTGTTGTATTGTACATACTGGATTGTGTGTGCCCATGATATGCGCTGACCCACGCTTGCATGCCCTCCATATAACCATCGGATATCACAAATATCAGATCTTTTGACCAGAACGAATACTCTGAGGGGAAATTAGTCCAGTTTATGAAGGGTCCGTATGCTGAGACTGACGACTGAGGAATGCGGCCAGCGAAAGCACGGTAGCTACGCCTCGAAGGTTGAGAGTACCATCGCCTTCACCCGTCCTACTCAACCACGACGCGCTTATAACGGTTGCTTCTGCTCCTGAGTATCTTGGTGAAGATAGGATGGCGTAGGCATTACTTCCGGAAATTGGCTAGCGTGAGTTGCAGACCCAGTTTTTGCAACCGAAGGAAGCAAGGACGTACGCCGTTTCTTGTGTGGAAGCTGTAATTCTGAACAGAAGCGGGTATCCGTAGTTTTTGGAACTGGAGGCTGATATATTCTGCACGCCTGGGAAAGATGAGTGACTGGTATTGCCACGTAATAGATGCCACTCACTCGGCGCTGGTTGCATTGTCATCTCGCAGTCTCTCCAGTTCAATGAGGTATGAATCTGCTCGGTGCACGTCCCCCCAGTTCCAGTATGTGTGTACCTAATGCACACGTGAGTAAGAAACGATAGCGGAGAACGGAAGTTAATTGAACGAACCCCTCCAGGTTGCAGCGCGTTCTCGTCAATGTATATCCCCCGACTCAACTCTTTAAGAGGTAGGCAAAGTATCCACACGTATCCAACGACCAATAGTAGCACCTTGAGTCGGGGGAAATGCGTCCATGCCGCGTCATCCAGAGCCTTGCGCCGTTTCAGTTTCAAACCCGTGGTGCGAGTTCGCAGTCGACCCAGGATCTCGCGAAGATTCAGAGCCATGTCGCCAGCGAACAAATGAAGCTATTATCCTCGTCACGTCCGGCTATGCTGGTGGTCAAAGAAGGCGATCCGAACGTGGGAACGTGATCCAGCCTAGATTGAACTCCGGCCGCTTGACGTCGGAGGGTATTGCCACCACGGAAATCTTTGCCACCGACCACCTTCCAGAGCCATGACTATGAAGCGGAAACGACGGGTGGCTGCTCAACCCAATGGGCTCATCGCTGGTGAAACTTTGAACCGCGCTCAACTTCCTGGGAGGGAAGAACTCTACTGGGGCTGGATCTCATCTGTTCCAAACGCGACAAGCATCTCAGACGACCATTTCTTGACAACTTGTGGTTTCTCTCCTAACTCCAAACCTCGGTTCTGCCCCAATCAGTATGCTAGATCGTCCGACGCGACCTTCGAGCTGCCCCCGGCGACTGATCCAGATGGTGACCTCATCGTTGTGTCAGACGACGAGGGCCCGTTTTGTGACAAGAAGTCTTGCCAAAGCAACCCTTACTGTTTGAACTACCTTGGTCAGAAGATGTGGGAGGACGAAGGTGTGCACCCAGGAGCTTGCGCCATGACTAGACTTTAAATTATCTAGGGTCCTCCAAGGAATCCTACTTGAAGCTTATGAAGCTTGGTTCGAATCCGATCACAAGAGTTCGCGAACCCGGTCAACCTGTCGGTTTAAAGGTATTAGTTCATTTGGTAGCCCGGGACGATTTTCTTCTGATCTGATTGCTGGCATAGAATTTGGGTGCGACGTGCTACGCGAATGCATTTCTTCAGGTGCGGCGAACTGCGCCGCCTGTTATTCGGCATTGAAAAGAAACACCGATAGGTCTGGTTCCAAGACCTGGACTTCAGACACGGAGTTTACGACTGCCAACCGACAGATTCCAATGATAAGTTTGAGGTGACTCGTCTGGCAGCTCGCGAAGGGCGATTAGTAACATTTCCAAAATAGGAGACGCCGATATTTCAATTGCAGACGACATTTGCAGCTTTGCAAGAAAGTTCCGAGAGCATCTTCAATCCCGTCAAGCTTGTGGAGAGCTTGAAGCTTCGTACTACAGAGCAACAAGATGCCCAAGAGTGAGAAATCATTGAACCACGCCTATCATAACATTGAGAACTTTGTAGATTCTCCAAACTTTTTATCTCTCACTTGGACGAAGCCTTTCAGAAACAATCTCAACCTGGGTTAAGGACCCTGGTGGCAGACAAGGTGAGCAATCTCACGCGCGCACCCGACAACGACGCTAAATTTCAGGCAGTTCCAAGGTGAACAGGTCTATGGCACAATCTGCGGTAAATGCAATAACCAATCAAACCGCACGAGCGACTATCTCGAAATCGAGGTCAACATTGAGGTATTCTGCATCTCTCCGTGATGTTTTACCCCTTACATTGTGCACAGAAAAACGGCGCTACATTGGAGGATAGGTTAAACGCTTCCCTGAAGACAGAAACCCTCAGTGGAGACAACGCGTAAGGGCGGATTTTACTTTCTAGACCTTGGTTCACATGCCCTATAGCTACTTCTGCTCCAAGTGTGAAAGCTTGGTGGACGCCACCCGTTACATCGCGTACAACACATTCCCACCTGTCTTGCACTTTTCGATTCTTCGATTCGTTTATGACCTTTCATCAATGGAGCGAAAGAAGTCCAAGCATACCATCAACTTCCCCTTAAGCCTCGACATGAACCAGTTCCTCGCAGCGGAGCGCCAGACCGTAGACCCTCTCATGTACGACCTCCGTGGTGTGCTACTCCATAAGGGAGCTAGTGCTTACCATGGCCACTACGAAGCACAGGTTTTTGATGTGCTGTGAGTGCCGTTCCACGCTCAATAACAGGGGTTAATCTCAGAGTACAGAAACCAGTCATGGTATCAATTCAACGATGAAGTCGTCACACACATAGGGACATTGGGCGCCAGGGTGAAACTCACCGAGGTGATTGATATTACTGAGGAGGGGACTACGAAGTGAGATTTACTGCTCTGAGAATACTGACCGGTCCGACCTCACCTCTGCTAGGAAGCAAACACCGGGCCGAGGGAAGAAGAAACGTAGAATTGAGTCCGATGACGAAGACGAGTGCGTGTTAATCCTGTGCTCGGTCTAGCTATTCTAATCTTAACGTACATCTAGTCCGACTACTCCAAGGTTCGCGGGGACATCTGGCCGCAATTTCACAACTAACGCTCGCTTAGGCGCGTTTCTTCCAAGGACGCCTACATGTTGGTTTATGTCCGCCGCCCAGATGTGACCAAAGATACGATGTCAACCGGACCTGTCGCTCGCACGCCTCCCCGCCATGTCATGACAGCTGTCGACGAATTGAATGATCGTTATCACAGGAAATGCGAAGAATATAACACAAGGTTGTCAGGGAAGCCTGTGATCCTCAGTGAATTGCTGACCTGTTTCACAGACAAAAGGCTCAGCTGGAGCGTTTCTCCCAGATCCGGGAACAAGTCATGGATATTTACCGTTCATGGGAAACGTCATCCCCTGCAAAGGTCCGGAACTCCTCGGCTTTGCCTCCCCTCCCTGACCGCGCTTCAGGCTGTCGTAGTGAGCAAGCAGAGTTTGGAGAAATGGCTCGCTCGCAACCAAACCTGTCTTCCGCAACCCACTGGCGAGGATGTCGGAGCTCTGGAAGAGATATCTATCTCAGATATCCTTTGTGAGCACGGCGCTCTGGACCCATCACAAGCCAGCAGCATGAAGTGCATAAACGAGGTAAGTGTAGAGTTCGCTGTCAGGGATAGCAAACTCGATCGCAAGACTAGGTTGCCTACGAGAACATTTTGGATTCCGGATGCAAGCTCACGCCGGTGCTCTACACTGATAACGTCTGCTCAATTTGCGTCACGCAGACATATCAAGGTTCGTAACCTACAGCGAATCGAGACGCTCAGGTACCAAATGCCTATAACATTCAGAAAAGCGATACCAGCAAGAGCATCCCCGCTTGGTCTCCACTTTTAATGAGGTTAGTGAGGTGGGTCTGGATGAGTCCGGGTTCTGGATATCGAAGCCATGGTTGAAAGGTAAACAACCCCCTCCGCAGAACCAAGCCATTGAAAGGTATTCACGCTAACGCCGCTAGATTGGAGGCTCGCGAAACCAAAGATGCACACTCCCTACCAGGATGATCCGGCTCCAGACAGTCCGGAATACGATGCCCACGTGCGGTGCGAACATGGGGGCCTTTGTCCCAACATTGCACACCGTCGACGGATATCTGAAGAAGGCGCGCAAATCATCCGGATTCTATATCCGTCTTGGAACCCACCATCTACAGATGTCGGGATCTGTACACTGTGCCAGGCTTCGATCTCCAAATCACGCGAGAGTAACCGTGGTCTGCGGAAGCAAGCGGAGGATGAGAAGGTAATCTCGGTTCCCACTGCTTCTTCTGTCCTAATACTCCCCACCGTAGAATCGCTTGAAGCGCATGTTCGATAACGATTCCTCGAGACAAATTTTACTTCTCGAGAACACCCCGCTATGTGTCATCCCAGAAGAGTTCTTACAGGACTGGAAGGAATGGCTGTTCCGACCGACAGAATTTCCACGGCCAAATTCTGTAGATACTGCATCGCTGTTTTGCGAACACAATCTCTTGCTCATTGACCCGAACTCCACCGGGGACATGGATTCTCTATACGTGATCACCATGGCAGAATGGGAGATCCTTCAAGGGCTGTACAAAATAGGACCGGTTGTCACCATCCAACGACCCACAGTTGAAGGGGCACATCCCAGGTTCATACATGGAATCGAGGTTTGTCGAGATTGTCGAACTCGAAGGTGTGCAGTCACAAAAATCCCGCTTGAGGAGAGTTGGCTGACCGTGCTCGACGACAGGTTGACGGATTTCGAAGAAGCGGAGATCGCGGTCCGCATACACGCACCTGGAGAGCCCGTTCCAACCTCGACAACGGCAAACGGCACGTCCAAACTTGACGTCGCTCAGTATAGAAGTGTGAACGGTACCATTACCTATCGCAAGTCGAGACGGCTGAGGAACGGGAAGTCCCGCGTCCAGAGACGAAGGTTTGTGATTAAGAAGGGCACGATGGTGAAGGAAATTAAAATGATGGTCGGTTCCCCTTCCTCCACCCAACTGTGACTCGTTCCCCACTACACCACACCTAACTTCCCTCCTTGCCTAGATCTACGAAGAACTTGACATCCCGCCGGTGTTCCAAACACTCTTCTTGAACGGCCACGAGCTCGCAGACGGCTCCGCGACCGTAGCAGAGATTGGACTCCTGCTCAATGACACGCTCGACCTTCAGCAAGACCAAGAGACCGATCAAACGAGCGACTTCGAAGACTTCCAAAAGCCTCGCGCTAATGAAGTCGAAGGGTTTGGGGGGACGCTGTTGGGTGGATTCACTACTGGCACTGAAGGTTCGGATGCAGACGAATTGGCTCCTTCGTTGGGCGAGTCTGGGACGGATGGGAAGGGGGTGGAACATCCCCCGAGTTCCAGCCCTGCCAACTATGCGGGTGCAAAGACGTGCCCGGCGTGCACGTTCGATAACTCGTCTCTGGATAAGAACTGCCGGATATGCTTAAATCCTCTCAAAGATTAACCGCTCCGCTTGTGCCGGCGTCGTGGACCTCCTATGATACCCTTACAGTATAGTTTACCGCACGCGCCTCTTGTCTTGGTATAAGGTGTCAAGTGCCAATACAGCTTGTCCTTAACCGGTATAACGCTTCACGACTGCAGAGGCAGGCAAACATCTGTGAACAATGCGAGAATGATATTGAAACACGGCACGAATCGACTTCTTTTTGGGATTACTCTTACACAAGAACGGGGAGGAGAACGAAGGAAACGAAGAAACTGAGGAATGAGGGGGATCATATGTGAAAGGGGGATGGGTGTAGGCAGGAATCGGGGAAAACTCATCCGAGAAATCACCCGCGGTCCGCGTCTATAGAAGGGAGTGACTTTGAAAAGGGGGAGGAAACCGTGGGGAAGGGGGGGATAAAGTTGTCATCGATTGGTAGAAAGTGTGAAAGTGCCTGGATATACTGAAACAGTTGGACGGTGAATGATTCTTGTCGTTCTTGAATTTGAGTGCATGCGTTGCGTGGGGAGAGAAACCGAGACCCAAGAGGAAGGAAACGAACGTGAACGACGAGAATGAATGGAAATGCAGTGTGGTTGTGTGAAGATGTGATGAAGAGAGCGGGAATGAAATAATTAAGCGTGGTGAGCAAATTCGACGAGCACGAAAACTCTGCAATGCGACAAAGGAGTAGTATGCGACAACACGTTTCCCTTTGACAAAAACACACAGGTGAGAATGGTGACAACATGAAACCCTCGATCAGGAACGCAGCCGAACAAAAGAGGAAGGAGGAAGGGGTAAGCATAAAGGGAAAAGCCCAGATGATGAAAGCTGAAAGGATAGATGAGTGGTGGATCGGTACGAACAACAAGATGTGATGGAGAGGGATATGCGCTGCGATGCACGCGCGCTTTGCGTCCGCATCATTAAGTAAACAACGAGGTCCAAATAATCCGAATTGCAACAGAGAACACCGTGAGAGTAGAAGAAGCCAAGAAATACCCCCATCCCAGCATTAATGCCTCATATCGACAGGGACGGCTGGTGAAGGTCCAGACATGGGAATAGCACCGGGGACAGGAGAAACTATGGATGCTTGATGAGACAATAGAGAACTTGCGGTCATCATCACATCCACTTCGCTAGACAACGGTCCGACGATATCCACCGCCTGAGCAACGGCCGATAAGGTCGCAGCTGACACGTCCTGAACGGATAGCTGGGTCGTGGTGACTGGCAATGATTGGATCACAGAATTTGTTGTCGCAACCTGCACGGCGGCCTTATAGACCACCTGGTGCGCAGCAGCAACGAGGACGTTGGCGGCTGATGAAGAGCCAGCAGGGTTTGTTCCTTTATCGTCGAGCGCCTGAGCCGAGACGCTCAAGACATGTTGTTGTTTTGCCTGAGAGCGATTAAAAGGTAAAGAAGCCGGGTGAATAACGTAAAGTAACGCGCGCAATTGGGATCACGTACCAATGCCTGGAGCTCTGCGCTATGTTCAACGGGATGCCTAGAGGCGACGACTTGCTCCTGTACAGCTTGGGACACCTGCTCGACGGCCGTGTTCAAAACTTGAGCAACTTGAGCGTTGGGCGTCACAAGTGGAGCGGGGGCAGAGGGTAAAACCGGCGTGCACTGCCCCATCCTACACGGGGAATCAAAGGCCTTAGCGCCGAACACTCCAATAAGCCACGAGCGACAGTGACACGTACCAGGACTGGTTAGAGGACCCGGGTTGTTGCACCATAGGGTCGCTTTGGACTCTCCTTGTGTCTCCAGCACCGATTAAGGAAGGGCGGCGTGAAGTGGAAAGCGTCGAATCGATCGCTGTCATGGGCGCTATGGTGATCTGGATGGTCTGTGACAGAAGTTCATCTAGACCGTCAACGTTGAACTATGGGGCGAAATGAGTTAAACCCTCGAGCTTCCATGTAAGAGGAAAGGCCTACTTCCGCAGTCACTGTAACCTCGCAGCTTTGTGCGTCCGACGGGGGTACCCCGGACAGCACATCGTCCTTCCATGAAAGCCAAGCTGGCAACGAGGGTGAACCATACCTGACTGACCCGCTGAACTTGGCTCCCTGTGGATCCCACACACGCGGTTGCCACGACCATCGCAGGCCAACATAAGCGACGGTTGGGGGAGAACCAGCCAACCTGCGATGGAATGGTCTGAACCTCCAGCCACCATCTGGGCTCTTTTTGGCGTCGATATGCCAGATGTGGTTTCCTTTGGACTTTGTTTTCTTCCCTTCCTCATTGAAGCGCGAGATGTAGGGTTGGTTCCATAGGTAGTTCCGGACTTTTTTCATTGGTATCTTATCGTCAGACAAGTTCTGCCTGGCGAGCTGTGAAAAGAGCCGATCAGTAATAGATCAATCAGGATCCACTAGTCGACCCACCTCCTCGAGGAAAGCATTGGTGAAGGCTTGAATCCTGAACTTGAAAGGTCGGAAATCCGGCGACTCATCAAGTCGCTGCATCTTTTTGGCCATCAAGGTCTGATGGATCGCCTCGCCTTTTGCATCCGTGGCGTCCACTGGGCGGGAGAAAAGGGTGAAGAAGAGGGGGTTTATCCGTTAGTATACACACATGCAGCGTTGTAAAGAGGGCACCTACGGTTCGAGCAGATGTTACCCAAGAAATCGAAGAAGATCCTGTCCACATCTGCCTTGTACTCTGCGGGTATTTCGTTCGCATCCGTTGTCGACGTCCTCCTCCCGTTCTTCGGTCTGGATCCTGATGAGGGCCCAGAATCATCGGGGCGAGCCCTCTTGTTCTTTCCGTACGTTGTCAACGGGGGTGAATGACTATGATCCTCACCATCCGATTCATCGCACTCATAATCCGGTGAAGAAGCCGTCGGGCTCTGTGGCCTCGAACAGGCCGAAATCACCTTGGAATGAATCTCGGACGTCGAAGGGAGATACACGTTTGATAAGGACGACGAACGAGACGGCCGAACGACATGAGCCGAATGTGGGGGCGATGGCATCGGAACCATAGACACCGACATCACGGGGGGTGGATGGGAGGGAGGTAAGGCCGAAGTGAAACCGTTGCCGATCTGCAGGTAGCCGAGGGCGGGGAGTTCTGAGATGGGGACAATTGGGTGAATAGAACTCCCGGAATGTGAATGCTGGTGGTGAGGTCGGCCTGGGAAAGGTGCACGAGTATCGGCCCACGCGACACCCGGAACAGGGGGAGAGGAAAACGGAGGGGGTGGAATTTGAGGAGGGAGTCCGCTGCTGCCTGACTGATTGAGCACAAGTGGTGGGGGGATGTGGCCTGAAATGAGGTTAGAACGGCTGTTGCCGGCACTAGGAGGGCGGGAGGCGGGTTGAGAAGGTGGGAGGGAGGGGGCAGGGGGCTGAACCAGGTCTGGGAGCGGATGAGAGAGGCCAAATGAAGGGACTGCGGGAGCGGATGCAGGGTTTAAAGCCGGGATGGAGGGGTTTGGGACGGATGAAACTGTCGGTAAGGAATGAGGTGGAGCTACCCCAATTGATGGCTGGATGGAGTGTAGCGGTGGGTCATCAGGTTCTAACTTGGGTGCCTTTATTACACGTTCCGGCCCAAGGGAAGAAGCACACCGTTTACGAGAAGGATCGGCAATTTGGTCTAGAACATTATGATCGTAGTCCATTGATTCACTCGTACCAGGTGGAGGGTGGGATGGGGGTGAGTATCCAGTTGAAGTCCTGTTCGGGTTCGTAGGCGAAACAGGACCATCTACGATATGTGTTGACGCAATAAGGTCTGCGACAGCCTGAACTGTCCTTATAAGCTCCTCAACGCGTATGTTCGCCTCCATTGGTTGACCCATAGAGCACGCCTCTCGCGCGGAGAATACTGATTCTTGAACCCTAAAATTGCCGATCAGGAACAAATGCTTAAATATTGAATGACACATATTCCACCTTCGGAGCATATTGTCCACCGCTTGGAGTGGGGGGACTTTTGTGGGTGCAAGTCCGGTTGGGATCGGAGATGTGTCAAGTCCGGGAACAAGCCTGAGGATCTCCGGGGAGAATTTGATGATCGGGTCTGGGCCCTGGAGCGATTCAATCTGCGTTGAGCCAGGAATGCGTGGTGGAGAAGCAGAGGAGTTCGTCCGGGTCCTATTGACGACCATGTCGTCAAGCGCCGAAGCTAAGGACGATGTACCAGGAACAAATCCGGGAGGCATAGTGTTGACGGGGGAAGACGAGGCATTAGAGGTGCTGCTGGCCGCGCTAGTAGAAGACGGTGAATGCGTTGAAAGAGAGACAGCTGCTTCGAGCATATCGATTTGATCAGAAGCGGAAAAGGTTAAACCGGCTGGCGGCGCAAATTCAGAAATAAAACCCTGCGGAGGAGCCCGGCCAGAGGTATCCATTGGAGAGGCCGTTTCTATTGTCGGAGAAGAGCCTTGGATGGCTGCCAGGGTATCGAGGTCTGCAGCTAACATCTGGGGGAGGAGAGGCGCAGTTCCATCGTGCACGATTCCGGCGGTGAAGGGACCGATCTGGGACGAGGACTCGATGAGCTGTGTATCTGTCAGGGTATCCATATGGATATCAGAAGAGTCTGGGGGGTTGTTTGAGCTAGAATGCTCAGGTTGACCGGATCTTCAGATCGGTGGTTTTATGCAAAGCTGCGTGGGAGGAAGAGAGGGAATCGTCAGCAAGGAAGCAGAACCGGCTGGACCGCGGAAGCAAGCACTGGCTGACCGTGATCAAGAGCGGGATGGGGGTAGCTCAGGAGGCGAAAGGAAGCAAAAATCGCGGAGAGAGGGACAGGCCGAATCGTGAGAGGCGCCGTTTGACGCGCCGGAGGTGTTGGTCGCAGGAAAGAACTGCGTCTACGGTCCGCTGGGAGATGGATGGGGAGGTGAGAAGGAGGTCGGATAGGGAAGAGGGAGACCGACGACGACAACGACGGCGGCGGCGAGGCGAGGTCGATTCAGACGAGTTACCGACTTTAATTATTTGGGAAAATGCAGCGAGGGGAGCAGGCGTCACAGGTGTGACAGGCCATAACGTCCATGGAACGGGAGGCTAGACCCCTTCCTCATACATATTTAATTTTAATTTCTCCGAAAATAAATAAAAAAGTTTAATACATTAAATTTGTCAGAATCATCCTTGAGGCTGATTGAGACTTGACGCGCGGTGCGTGTCGAGGCGTGGAGGAGGATGGGGGAAAAGAGAGCGGACCGGGAGACAGCCTGGCCTGAGCCTCTATCCAGATAATAGGCTCAGGTACCTCGGCTGATACATCCCGTCCCCTCTACTGAAAACCCTAACTTGCTTCCGCTGTCAAAGTACATGATCCACGATGCATCCTACAGCTTTCGGTAGGTGCGACCCCGGCCCGCAACACCATGTACCTTGGCAACCTACAAATTTAGCCTTCGTGTCCGCCAATGAAAACCGCCCTCTTGCACGCCACCAGTCCCATAGGCGGCGATAACCACAACTCGTTCTTCATAGCGTCCAAACTGAGGTACAAATCCAATGTGCCCGTACCAGCCCCCCCGCATGGAGGATACATACTGTCGGTTCTTAATGAGCCCCCGCCGCTTCGTCTCTGTGCCTGTACGTGTGCATGATAGTCGGGCCCACTTCTTCCATATCATACGCCATCCCCAAACGTTTCAGTACCGTCTCTTTGGGGAACGGGATCTTTCTCTCCGCCGGTCGCTATCATAGCATTAAGCGTGTGAGTGACAAATCCTTATCGTGATCAAAGAACGTCATGTTACTCACTCGTAACGCGAGCTGTGATATCCTCTATCCCGTTCTCGGTAATCGTCTCGCGACGATCGATGGTCTCGGTCGGACCCATACCGTCCCGGTGGTCCGCCGCCAGGACCATCAGGACCAGATGACATCGTTTGGGGAGCAGGGGCGCTCTTCGCTTTTTCACGCTCCTCCTTGAACTTTTGCAACATATTCCGGAGTTCGTGATAACCCAGGTGCATCTGTAAAATAAATAATCAATTCAACACGTCAAAAAAAACGTTCTCTGCTATTCTGCTCGTGCAGATTACGTTGCAATCCGCACAAATCCGGACTTACTTTACCACCGAAATGATCTGCCAGCCGTCGATCTGAATCCAACACAGAGAGATATGCACCGCAAATGTCGCATACACGTAATTTTTGGTGCCCAGAGGCGCCAGACGTGTCCGTCAACTGTTGCAGCTCTCGCTGTGCGACGGAAGACGATCAATGAGCGCGCAGTCCATTAGTATCTCGGGTGCCGACCATCAGAACTGACCTCCTTGTCGGCTTTCTCACTCTTCAGGGCCTCGATGGCTTGCATCTCCCGCATGGACTCGTCAACCTTTCCTTGTTCGCCTGCGGAGCCGTGTCAATTCAGTAATCACCCGACAAACAGCTGACGGCGTTTCCGCTTGCTAAAACGTCAGAGGGAGAGCAAAAGGGAATGGGACGGACCATAGACCTCGATCTTTTCTGTTCCCCCCTGAATTGCCAATTCGATTTCCGCGATCTCGCGCATCTAGAGGATTACACATGATACCAAAGTCAGTCTTCGGTTTGCATCACAATTTCCAAAACGTAAACGGAAGAAAATAACGAGGATGCTGCGGCCAGAACGAAGGGCAATGGCGAACGAGGCATGCACCCTCTGAGCGCTTGGTCTAAACCATCCCAGATGTTCACCTTCGAATCCCACGTCTGTCTGGTGACCGGCACTAGCTGTATGCACTCACCAGGTTCGTCGTCTTGGCATTCTCCTCTGGCGTCTTCTCCAGCCTTCTGTGCGCCGCGCGAATGCGTCTATCGCATTCGTCCACGAACTGGAAGATGTTAGCTTCGTACTCCTTTTGAAACCGGCCAAACGTCGGGTCGCTAGGAGCGGCTGCCTTGGCCGCCAAATACTCAGTCTTGAGCCGCTCAGTGTGGGATTTCGGACAGGCGCCAAGATCCATTTTCTATGGGTAGCCAACGCCACAAAAAACACCCATTGTAACATAGCCAAGTTCCGTCCGAATCAACGGAACACGTCGGCGACATTAACGGCGGGCGCAATTAAAGCAAGCAGGTTCCAGGTGCGATTCAAGACATGCAGGAACAAACGATGATATACGGGACACGAGACAATCATTTGTGAGATGAATAGCGAGTCAAGTCAGCAGTCGTAATGGCGCATGACGCGATGAAAACGGACCGTGTTCGTGAAGAGTGTATGGGGACACGTCCCACATAAGAAGTTCCTGCAAACCTTCTCATCTGACCAATGAAGGTTCGCGTTTGCGGTGCCCATCGCTTCTGGACCCATCATTTGCTACGAAGGATGTATGACCAACATTAGCTACAAGCTGAAACGACATAACAATCCCGCCAGGCAACAACGAGGCTTTCGTTGTTGGCTGTTTGGTCTGTGTTTGGGCACAGATGTAACGAGAGCCGAAAACGATTACACACCTCCAAGAGCTTCCTCTGCATTTCCGCAAGTCGGCCCATGCTGTCCAATTACGCTCACTTTGAAGGAAATATATCGCCTCGCTGGATGGGGATTGTAGTTGTAACTGCAGCGGAATGAGGTTGACGGTGGGGAAGCGTAAGGATAAATAGGCGCCAATTTGGCTGTGTTTGTCACTGATCCCAAATCGGGCTGGACTGGTCAGGTGACCTTCCCTCGTTTTCTTCATCGTTACAACGCAACGAAAAATGGAAAAAGTGTTTACGTTCAAGATTAGATTCTGATGATCACGTAGGGTGCCATTGACCGAGGTTTAACGTTTACCAGTCAGGGCCCTGACAGCTCCCTCAGAAGACTTTAGATGCTCGCTTATACACGGACATAACCCCGCAGAAAGTCCCTCATTGGGTGATAAGAAAATAGATGGGCGGAACTAGAGTGATGTGTTGAAAGATATCCCATACGGGAATGACAGCAAAAAATGCGACGAGAACGTCAAAAGTCGAGGCAAAAAATACCACGGATACCATGTTTACGATGTACGTACAAGTCTGGTGTGGTGATCAAACCCTATCGATCTGTAATCAACGTCCTCCGCGGCCACGGCCACGGCCTCGACCCCGTCCGCGACCTCGAACACCACGCGTGTTTTGGGACACCTCAGGCCGAGGTTCGGAAGCAGACTGGTCGCTAGCGTCCCGTTTCGGTTTTCGCTGATTAAACCGCTCGGGTTGTCTTTCGCTCCGAGCACGAGGTTGAGCTTGCTGATGCTGTGATGGGACGTCCTGCCCGAGTCGAGAACCAGAAGATGAAGCTGCCGGCGGTTCGCGGGGACGGGTCGAGTCAGACGAATTCGTTAAATTGTCAATTGGCGGTGTCGGGGAACGCGTGAATCCACCAAAATTCATGATAAGGTTCATGACCTCGTCGAGAATCTCTTTCTTCTTCACTGTGCCCTTCATGCTCCGTTGTTCGATCCCATCGATGAAGGCGGCTGTTCCTGCGGGTGATGAGAGGTTTTTCCAGACATCAGCGATTTCCTTTTCTTGGAAAAGCTGGTTGTCAAGAATCATCCAGACTGCCTCCGGGACGTGAGATTCGACCGCGAGGCTCAGGAGCGAGGATGGCCCAGGTAGGGAATAGATTCCCTTCGTATCCTCGTCCTTCGTAGGATATGTTTCGAAGAAATATTTGAGGACCGGAATATGACCGTGTTTCAATGCGATGTGGAATGCAGTATAACCCTCAAAGGTCCGCTCTTCCATATCACCACCTAATGTTATGTATAAACAACAGTAAGAGACAACCAACGAGAGGGGAAACGTACTGTGTGACCCAAGCCATTCCAGAAGGTCCCTGTTGCCAAGTCGAGCGGCGATGTGTAACAACGTTTCCTGGGGATCTTTCGGTTTCTGACGGACCAGATGGTCACAACCGGATTTGATCTCCCCACCAGACGGGTCGACGTCTTGTTCCCAAACCCCCCTCTTCACCGCCTCGGCATCTCCGTTTCTGGCGGCGGTGAACACCTTTGAACGTAGAGCCTGCATCTTTTCTTGCTGAGAAGCGAGTACCTTCGCGGCCGACTGGCGATCTTGCTTCGCCTTTTCTCTTTTCCGCTCCGCTTTTTCCTTTTTGCGAGTCGCTGCATCTTTCATCTCTGATGCGTCTGTCGGTACTAAATCGCACGACCGGAAATTGCCAAGGACATACCGTTCTCTCTCTGCTGTCTCATACGCTCTTTAGCACGGGCAGTTTCCTCTGCGCGGCGGGCTGCAGCCTGCTCCGGTGTTTCCATCGGAAAACTACTGGTGTCCCGACCATAGTCTGGCTCGAAATGAGTCTCCCCACCGGACCCCTGAGAACGACGGTACTTTGGGACGTAATTCCGGTGGTCACGGTTATCGCGGAAATCATGAGGGTAGAAGAATGCTAGAGCCGGTGTGTCAGCTTTTGGTAATGAGCCACAGGTAGAGTGTTACGGTTTCTCATGTTGAAGTTCCTGCGGCTTCCGCCAAACACCCGTTCGTACATAAACCTACGCGGGGATGAGCAAGCAGTTCTCAAATAGGGGCTACAAACCACTCACAGGTAGAAGCGGAGACCCTCGAGGTCATAATAGAAGTAGCCTCCGTCGTCGTCCTCGTCGTCGTAATCGTCATCTTCGTCATCATCGTACCCGTCGAATGGGTCGGCATATTCGTGCCTGTGAGTTGATTTGTCGAGATATGTTGCCAAGACGTGGTACGCTTCGCTGATTTGTTGGAACTGCTGAGTGGCTTCCTCGTTATCGGGGTTCTTATCGGGGTGGGTTGTAAGAGCAAGCTGGGAGGGCATACAATACTTGAGCAACTGTGTAACAGCCAACAACCCACAAATACCACCAACCCGTTTGTATGCTGCCCTGACTACTTCCAAGGATTCCCCCTAAACGACGAACAAGGATGCGGAACAGTCAGAATCGAATCACATCCCGCGCCACAGTCAAGCACGGACATTCTGGACACCCAGGATTCGGTATGCCTCGGTTATGGACACCGGTGGTTGCCTATAGGCCATCGATGTGGATGAGGTGGTGAGTGGAGCGGAGGTGCGTCGCGACGCGCCGATAATTATGCGCACGTGATCGTAGGACCCCCAGATTCCGAAGTGGCAAAGGCTATTCTCAATCAGGCGAAGGTGGTGCGAAGTCGCGTTCCATTGATTCCAAAATAACAACGCCCCACAAGTGGGAGACAGTCACAGACAAAGTCGAGGCCTCGAGTTAAATATGTGGTTAAATATACAAGTACGTGAAGGGGTCATTCAAGAAGATCCAAGTTGACTCAGACTATGTCTAGTGGCGCGAGGTCTTAGACTTTTGGACGTTCGTCAATGGATATGCTTCGGCACATAACCACAACTATACAACTCACCAGTTTCCTTCACCTTCTCAATGGAATCCGTTTCTGAGTCGAGACTCGCCGTTCCCTCTGCAAGAGCACCGCCAGGTCCAAGAAGCTGCCCAGGGTGGAAGATATTCAAGCAGTACATCGAAGCGACGATCATGGCGCCATCCATGACGTTGGAGTACAGTTCGTTCTTGATGATCCTCCCCTCCCAGCCGTCGACGAGTTCGATAGTTCTGTACACCGATCTGGATTGGAAGATCAGAGCTACCGTATGTGGCTTAGATTAAGCTTAGAAGACGCACCTGACATATATCATAAGAGAGCTGAGCGTAGATCCCACCAACATCAGCCTCATGTTATGATCCAACGTGTGGTAACCATTTGGGGGAGCGTCGTGACGGCCCTTGAAGGGTTTGTTATACCAGAACCGATAGACAAACTCAACCGCCAATCCCATATAGATCGTGATGGCGAGCATCTGGAAGACGATACCACCCAACATAATCCTTCCGCCCTTCTCGGGGTCCTTATTATTCCCGGCCGCGGTCGCCGCGAGGGCTCCACCAACACCCTGGACGGTCAGGGTCACAAGATCAGCGGTGACGAACATAATTGCATCTGTGATTGAGTTTAGGCCCCGACCCTCCCATCCTTCGAGTAGCTTAGAAGGGAACGCACAGAGTTTTGGCCTCAAGCGACTGTAGCATGACCCAAGGCGTCTGATGATCTCGGCCAGGATGACGAAATAAGCAGCAACCAATGGGGTCGGGCCATTGATGGTAGTGACGGTTCTACAAGGGATCTGTGAGCCGTTGGGTTTTCAAGAAGTGGGGCAAAGCTGACTGGACAAGATACGGCCCGAGCTTGTCAGGATGATAATGGGAGTACAGGCGGGCTGCCCATCCAGCAATCCCAAACATCCCAGCAGCGAAGGCGGTGCATACCAGGTACCGAAGCTTGTAGTGGATAGCTTGTCCGAGGTGAACGACTACAAAACACAGGTAAGTTGGGAAGAATGGACTCTAAGTGAGCCGCACGTACTGGTGGAAATGGTAAAGAGGACCGTGAAAATTATCGTTACAAGTAGGGAAGGAACGTAGCCATAATAAGGAGAAGTTTCATCAATGGTCGGACCGGCCGAGTCTAGCTAGGGTGAGTAGATATTCCTTAGGTCGATGTGCAAGAAATACTCACGAGAAGAACTCATGATGAAAATAAAAGAAGGGGGCCAAGGGAAAGAAATCGAGGGAGAGGTGCAACCTAGGAAAGGAAGCTATCCGAGCCTTGGAGTATTTATCTGCGGCGCTCCTACATCTTCCCCTCATGGGAAAGGTGTAGGGCGGTGATTTTACCGAATGATATCACAACTCAAACCTCCAACGCATTCTGAAAGGCCTAGGGATTGGGGAATGCGGTGCGCGTGGTCTATGTGTTCTGTTGGCAACTGAATCGGGCAGGGCAGAATTTGCATCTGGCTGGGACGCTTCGCAAAAAGAAGGCACTTGAAACACAACGCCAGAACGTTTGTGCTGGCTGATATCAAGGGACGCCCGAGGGTTGTTGCCACTCGCTCCTACAGTTGATTGATGATGGAAGCGGAAGGATGGAGGATATCCTTATACTACGGATGTGCGTAAAGTGCCAGCGCTGCACCGTCGGCCGTCTACAACATTGATCGACGCCGTGATGGAAGCATCGGGGAGGGTTCGGCTTGGGTAGGTGGGGACACTGAGGGGCAGCTACGCATTTCAGTGTGTTCACCATCTGATAACGGCGCACGGAAACGTCGGCGTTTGCCAAAGTCGAACTGTATTTAATCTCATATACTGGTCAACACACCGCCCTTGGAAATACAGGACGAACGCACCAGCTATTTGTAACGCATAGTTATGGACTATTGAGTTTAGGGCATTCAAAGCTCACCACGACAGCCACGTGAGATGGGTTTCGGGATGCCGTCTAGTGGAAGCAACAACGCTCCGTTTCGGATTCCCGACCTCTCGGAGTTTACGAATCTTCGATGGGACACCGGCGGATTTTCGCACCCTAGGCCTGCGCTCGCTCCGCGGTGTTGGCCCGCGGAAGTGGACGCGACGGACATTATGGTGATACAAAATTTTTCTGAGCACTGGAATGCACGGCATCTCTGGTACCTCGCCTGTACCCGAATGCACTGTTCCTGGAACCTTCAATGTTCGTTCGCCAGTCGCCGGTCACCGCCAGCTTCACCGTATGATCGGCGATCATAAAGACAGGGGCCAGAAGAACAATTAGCCCAAAGCTGACCGGACCTCTCGTTCACACACTTACAATGGGGTGAAGCAGGCCACGGACTTAAAACAGAGTGCAGGACCCTCGAATCAGACTCGTGCACACGCCCCTTTCGCGAGGGAAGCCTGACCGCGCACGTATTCAGTCCTTTGTATCACCGAGATAACGAGTGGCCGGGATCTTGATGAACTCGATACCCCTCCGACCTAAGCCGCAATTGTATGTTCGGTTCCAGCATCTGTCGGTGTCAACTACTGCGACGTGGACCAGTAAATGCATTCAAGGCCCTACAATCTGGTGTATCACGTTCGGATCATCCCAACACTTCAGCTTCTGAATCTAGAAGCGCGGAGTAACTCCTTAGCAGCACTAGACGCGTCCCTTTTGTCACCCCATAAACCATGCCAGGTGCCAGAGCGAGAAGTGGACAAGTTTACCGTCTGTATGGGGGGGGGGGTGAGAAACGATCCCTGATTCACCATATCATGCGGGGAGCTGCGTAGGAAATATTTTTTGGGGGAGCTTCCCTGCTGTATCAAATCAGGCTCGACGTGTTAGGATGGGGTTAGACAATAAACCTAAGACATACAAGCTCATCAACGAGTCAGTTCGCCTGATGGACGGGACCGAACATTGATGAGGCCTCGGGTCACACTCAAGGGAAACCGACCTACGATCACCTACTGATCGCTCGCGCACAGCACTCACCAGTGGATTTATAATGCGTAACGGCCCGTGCGAAACGCGAATACTACTTGCAAGAGGGTGTTGTGATTCAGAAAAGAATAGGCCGCTATGGGCGTCAATCCAACTATACAACTATGCTCGCGGCTGGTGTGAGGTTTGGCGGTTAGACGCTGGACCCGGGCCGGCGGCGATGTAGTTACGGACGGTGCCGGACATCGGCTGTACAGTGGGATCAGCCACCGGACAGTAAGGTTAGGGTTTCCCTTTCTCACCGATAACCGACAACTCCATCCCTCAAGACCCCGACAACGATGAAGTTCAACGCCGGTCAGCTTCGGCTTCAGAAACACCCCCAATACGTTCTCCTAATCAACTTGTACTTGATACAGATGTTTCCTCCGCCAGGCGCAAGTCACGCAGAGCTCACCACTCTGCCCCATCCTCCGTCCGGAGGAAGATCATGTCATCTTCCCTTGCCAAGGATCTGAGGGGAAAGTACAATGTTCGCACTGTCCCTCACAATTCACTCCAACCTTCGCGGTTATGTTGACTGGATGTTCTGCATTTGTCCAGACACGATCAATACCCGTCCGCAAGGATGACGAGGTCAGGATTGTCCGTGGAAAATACAAGGGTCGTGAGGGAAAGGTCACCCAGGTTTACCGTAAAAAGTGGGTTATCCACATCGATCGTGTCCAGAGGGACAAGTCGAATGGCTCTTCGGTCCCCATTGGCGTCCACCCAAGCAACGTCGTTATTACCTCCCTCAAGCTTGACAAGGACAGACGGGCGATCCTTGAGCGAAAAGACCGCAAGAAGTCCACCACTGAGGCCGAAGCTGCCTAGGTCAGTTACCTTCGTTACCTGGTTCCCTTGGTAGCCCTAACACTGGGTTGCAGTAAACGCTTCGTTCCATACGTCTGTGACTTCATGCAGCATGATAATATACGTGTATTACTCGAGCATCGTACGCATTTTTCTCCGGAGACTCTGTCTGAACGAGCGATAAGGGTACAAGGGAGTACCGTGTTTGAAAAGTAGGCTAGAAAATGATGTCCTCATCCTTGTCATTCAACAAGTTGCCTGCTTGTTCTTCCGTCGAGGGTGCTTCCTCTGCCTTGATTCCATCGCCAGCCTCACTAGCAGCACTTTCTTCTAACTTCTTCGCAGCTTCCGCATTGCCTGCGTCTCGCTTTTTCTTTCCCTGAACCTTCTTGAGCCTACACGAAGATTGAGTACAGCTTCCTGTGATCAAGGTCGCACACGAACCTGAAGAACTCTTCTCGATCCATTTCGTCGAGTTCACTGATGATGTATTTGACAGTGCCCTCGAGACGAGGTATCACGACGTGCTCGATGGCATTTACGCGTCGGTTTGTCGCCCGAATGACTTCATCCAGAATCGTGAAGGCGGTCTGGAGCGATGCAAGTTCTACCAGCGTTTCGACCGCTTTCGCATAGACCTCCTTGGACCGTAGGACCTGTTGACCACCGCGTCCGAGACCGGTCAGGTTGAAGTCTATTGCGATGTAAAAAGTCGGTAAGCGAACGCCAACTTTAGGCATTCCTGCCTCAACTCCTTACCAGTTCCAGCAGCGCGATCCACGTTGAAAGCGGGCAACATGACACCGGAAACGTTCTCCTGCCTGGCCTTCACTCTGAACGACGCAGTCTTGGCTTGCTCTTGAACGAGATAAGATATATCTCCAGTAGCGTAGGTCACCTCCGCCAACGAGAACGAAGCGAGCTGCATGACCCGTCCCATCTTTCGTTTAGCCTACAAACTGACATACGTCAAAAAAGCCCACTCTCTTTCATCTCAAGATCTCAGACCCCGAATCTGATGCATCCAATGGATGCAATCAAAGTTTGGGGTGATCCGGACGGCGAACAATACGGGAAACGGAAGGACGCACCTCATCTACTTTTTTCAGGATCGACCGGAACCTAGTGGTAAGAGCGTCTCGCTTCTTGGCAAGGAGCGAGTGTCCGGTCTGAGCTCCCTTCAGCCTCAACTTTGTGTTCGTCAACGCCATCCGGGTCGGAAAGATGTTTTCTCTTGGGCCTGTCCCGGACATATTTGCTCAAGCACTTTACCAGTCGCTCGTGAAGAAAGAAGGGTGCAAATCCGAGTTGAGGATAATGGAAGATCAAGAGAACCGGAGGTGTGGTCGGATGGACTGATAACATCCGTTTAGGTAACAGGTTCTCACGTTCGCTCATCCACGACGTACGGCGTTTGACTCTCCCAATAAATGCGGAAATCTACATGCATGGCGAGTCAAAGAGTCTACCGAGCCTGTACATAGTCGTCGATCTTCAATAGTAAACAAATTGTCTCGGTGGAGAGTTCTACCGCACTTGTAGAGACAAGTAGAGGCTGGACAACATCTTCGTCCAGGATGTTTGAGATCAGGCCCTATAATTACGGTCGTTTGTAAGAACGGTGAATTTCTCCCGGAATGTATACGTACGGTTCGGACGTTGATTCCCGCATTCCTCTCTCCGAGGGCATGTCGGTTCCGAAGTTCAGTGACGATTGCAATCGGGTTAAGACCAGCGTTTTCGGCGAGGGTTGTCGGTATGACCTCAAGCGCATCTGCATATGCCTGGAAGCAGTACGCCTCCATACCCTTCAGCGAATGAGAGTACTCTGCCAAGAGCCGCGAAACATGGATCTCGGGTGATCCCCCACCAGCAATCAACGCGCTGGGAAAATTCAGTTTCAGCGAATTACTCCGAGCGGCAACGAACGAAGGACCCACCGCTTCTTGACCAAACACCTTACCACGCACAGGGCATCGTGCAAACTCCTCTCGCACTCCTCCAATACCAAGTTGTTGCTTCCCATCGCCAGGATACTCACCGTTTTCCCTTTGTTTTTAACTCCAGTAATCCTAACCACTTTTGGACCTGAGTCACTGGTCTCCTCAACCAACTCAGCATAACCTAGTTTGTCCTCCGTGAAGGCCTCAATATCCGCAACTGGTTTGCATCCCAGACTCTTTGACAGGAACTCGATTTCGTCCCGCTCCACGTCCTTCACGACAAGAATGTTGAGCTTCTTCAGGAAACTTAGGGCGGTTTCATCAACTGCGTCTCGGAGAATTGATTTTTGGATCAACAGGGTGTTGCAACCAGCTTTCTTGATCTTCTTGAAAATGTTCAGAAGGTACTGTCGACCCTCCTTGATGACTTTGTCCATCTGTCTGTAGTCGTTGATGATAACAGTGTTGTCCATCTTGGTAGCGTGAGATTTTCACCCGAACCCAAAACAGTAGCACTCACGTCTGGTTTTGGGGCACTCAGTTGGAACTGAATGAGGCCGATCTTGGCCTTTTCCATCCGTGTTGGGCCCCCAGCGGATACAACAACGTTCTGGTTCAGGACAACGCCCTCCACGAGCTCAGTGTCTTCAATGGTACCGCCGATCTTTTTAACAATCCGGATATCCCGTAGATCGACATTCGATGAGGTTTGCGTGACCAGACGGCGGACGGCTTGGACAGCGATCGGAGCGAGGGTGGAGGAGTATTGTGAGACGATCTGGGCATGCTATCAGCGTCGACAAACATCAGCCGCTACTAAGGGCACGCACCTTTGAGTTGAGTGAAGTAGTGGCCGCCCGCAGCAGAGCTGCGTTGTCATCTAAGTTAACCGGAACCGAGATCTCCGTGAGGTACTCCACGGCCTTTGCAGAAGCTTTCAAGAATGATTCCGCGATAATGGTTGGGTGGATACCCTTATTAAGCATTCTTTCCGCTGCACCTAGCAAACTTCCGGCCAACACGACAACAGAAGTGGTGCCATCGCCAGCTTCAACGTCTTGTGCGGCAGACAGGTCGACAAGCTACAAAAAATATGCGCGCTCAATAACTCCCGATAAGATTAGCATCGACTCTTTCCAGACGAACCATTTTGGCAGCGGGATGGAGTGCCTGGATGCTCCGTAGAATGGTAGCCCCATCGTTAGTGACGATGACCTCCCCCTTGGAGGTTTGGATCTTGGAAGAGGGACGCGTTCAGGAAGCAAGATCCACAGTGGGTGGTTAAAGATTACCATTTTATCCATTCCCCTTGGACCGAGTGAAGTTCGAACGGCATCGCTGATCGCTGTATTGCGACCACATCCAGGACACGGTCAATATTCAGCCAGGGCAATTCGTCGGGCATTCCGACACACCTTTAGCGGCGACCAAGTTTGATAACCTCACTTCCATCGGTTTTCCCTAATTCCCGCACATCAGTCGCCACCTCTCGAGTTTCGTACAAGATCAAACCTTGTCATTGAAAGCAGCATTTGACCCAGACTTTGCAGGAGCCGGAGCTGGTACTGTCCGCATAGACATGATGAACAGCTACCGATTTTTGGGTGAGAGGGTGTGAGAAGAAGGGGAAGATCGCGATTGGGTCTCACGTGGTCTCCCATCGAACGCTTGCGTACTTGTCTCCGACCCACCACGTCGGGTTCCAACTACAATCGTCTACCGTCCCGACTTCATCTCCAAGACACGAACCAGGCCGCTCTGAACGCTATGGATTTTGTACGCATCTGTTCATGTATTGCTTGGATCTAAGACCTCACAACTCATGCCTTCATAGTTTGGACCGGGCGTGGGACCGAATCTGCTTGCCCAATTGGCAAAGTACGTGGTGGCACTTTGTGCTGCACCCTTCAGGGAGCGTCTCTGATGACGGTCTCCTACTTCCAGTGGGATAGGAGGCCTCCACACCAATCCACGGCAATTCGACCAATATCTCAAAGCATACAGTATGGCCATGCTCCCCGGGAAGGAACGAGAGAACGTTAGCTATGGTGGTAAAAGTATGTCTCATTCCAAAAAATGTTCTGCGCATACCCAGACTCACGTATTCTCACCTTAGTTATTATGCCTCCGTCGTCCTTGGCACATCTAACGTCGTTGGACCTACAATCCCCGTGGAAATTTAAATTACGCAACCCGGGAAACTCTGCTGCATCTACACACGCTGGAGTACTCGAGTTTATTGCTCAAGAGGGTGTTGTACACCTCCCGTACTGGATGATGAAAACCCTCCGACTTGAAGAAGGTGATACGATCAGGATCACTGGTACCGAGTTACCGAAGGGAAAAATGGTCAAGATACAAGCACAATCCGTGCATTTTCTTGAAGTTTCAGACCCAAAGGCTGTGTAAGTGTCGACACCTACATCCCCCTGGTACCGTGCAAACTCAACTTCTCGCAGGCTCGAACAGGCTCTCCGCCATTTCTCTTGTCTCACCCAAGGCGATATCATCGAGATCATATACAATTCGATAGTATTCGGTTTCTTGATTATGGAAACGAACCCTGGGGGTGAAGGTATCGATGTCTTGGATACCGACCTCGAGGTGGACTTCGCCGCGCCGAAGGGTTATGTTGAACCCGAGCGTCCAAAGGCTGCACCTCCTCCGACGATGGCATCCAAGCTCAAGATCGATTTGGATCAACAAACCCCGGGGTCTTCGCGGCCATCGTCTTCCCAGAGCGGGACGTTTGTTGGTCCATCAAGAACCGGGGGCACGACACTGAGTAAAGACGGAGATACGTGGGAGAGTTTCAAGGGAAAGGGTCAGACCTTGGAAGGAAGGAAGACCAAGGGTAGAGGTATCAGTCACCGAAAGGTAGAGGAGGTCGCCACTGACAGTCGGATCATCCGCACCGAGTTGGTCATTCCGATTTACCATTTTCACGGAGATATTTACTTTCCTCTCTCGACAGCAAACACCGAGTCGTCACGAACAGCTCATTAGAAAACGACAGCCAAGCACCCGCTCCTCTCAACCTTCCCTCTGGAAAGCTGTTCTTTGGTTACCGATACGTGGAATATGTCTCGCCCGATTCGGACGAGAAAAAGGGGAAGTCCAAAGCTCAGGATGGAGAGAATAGCAAGGACTGGGGGGAAGGCCAGAAACTTGGTAAAGGTGCCTGGAAACCTTCAGGAGTCACAGGAGTTGGGGGTGCTAGCGTCCCGGCGCCACAGAACCGGAGCGCGAAGGGCGTGACTGACCAGGTGGAGAGGGAGAAGACTCGGAGTCCATCCCCGGATTGGGGTGTGGATGACGATGAGATGATAGATTATGACAGCGACTAACCGTTAATCCTTTGATGTAGGGATGCGGATGTCTCTCGGGCCCAGGAGCCCCAGAAGTCGAGATCGTGTTCGAAGGTGGGGGGTTGGTATAGGTTATTACCCACGAGACATTCACGCACACGGTTTTCTGTTTTGTTCCCCGCAACTTTGTACAACTAGCCAGGCACGATTCCGATGTGACTTCATGAAAAAATAGACTTTGTAGGCATACGTTCAAACCCGAGGAAAGGAGAGATGTGCCATGTCTGCGTTTGATAGATTGTGATACAGTTTGGTACTTGAGTTGTAACGCGACTTTCGAGACTGAGATGTGAATGGGAGGATGTGGGGGGAACAAAAGAGGGGATATGGGGATCAGTTGTATAGAATGCGAAGGGACAAGTTGAACGGAAGAGTGGAGGCTGTGACGGTGACCTCTCCCCCATTCGGAACCAGCTCCGAGACCTTCTTCTCCAGATTCGGTCGTGTGGCCGCTTCCAGCTGCGGTGGTGCCTGGAAGTAGATCTGGCTCGTCGGCGTAGACAATGAGGGCTTCTTGATCTGACTACCAAGGTAAACCCAGAGTTAGCAGAGGCCACAAAGCTAAGGGCAACAGAGGGAAGCCGGGGAAGGAAAGAAACCTACATATTCTGTCGCTCTGTGAGCATCTCTATGAGCTGTTCGACCGTCTTCTCCGAACTGATCGATAACTCGAGCGATTCGCCACCACAGACAGGACAGTCGGGTTTCTTCTCGTGCTCGAACGTGTAAGAGTATACGCCATCTGTACCAATAAGCATGAAGTAGTTGTTCAAGAACGCTGCAGAACTTGTTGCGATCTTGAACGCTTCATTACAGCAGGAGGCTACAGCGACCAATCA
>Ga0307510_10000280_pt1 | contig 46959 bp, 66 predicted proteins | sample 12_EM_MG_FD_207224 | JGI IMG/M metagenome (GOLD analysis project Ga0307510, IMG submission 207224) | Populus trichocarpa ectomycorrhiza microbial communities from riparian zone in the Pacific Northwest, United States - 12_EM | ecosystem: Host-associated > Plants > Roots > Unclassified | place... | reverse complement strand
AATCCTCACTAGGTCTGGGCAAACCTTGCAAGCTCCTATAAGATAGGCAGTGATCTTGTATTGCAATGCAAGGGCTAAAATACCCTTGCATACACTACCTGGATTTGGAACTTTTGCTGATGCACATAGAGTAGAGTGCACATCGTAGGGCTGAGAACCATACCGTATATGGCATACGGCCATATAATTTACGGTACCAATATGGTTACAGGTACCTGTAAACCGTAACCATACAGGAGACTCGAAATTTCAAGACGGTACGGTACAGGTGTATATACGGCCATATTACGGTGTGATACAGGACTATACGGGTGTAATTTCAAAGTACTTTAACTACAGAACAAAAAGCTAGTCTATGTTAATTGCATTGCCCCCACGTGTCCGACGAATGTGATGTTTCAGGACCATGAGTGTCCGGATGGTCTCTGGTTGAAGGCTGGCATGGTGGAATAGCAGTGTCCGAAATGTAGAGCGACGTTTTACTGAATAGTTGAGAAGTGTGTGACATTGAATGGATGGACGACGAGGGTGAGGGAGGGTGCAGCGGTGCTCCGATGAGTCCGATCATGCTTGATGAGAAAGCTAAAAAAACAACTTTTGAAGGTTGAGAGCATAGTATCTCACGAAAAAAAAGCAAAAAAACATACCAAAGGTGTCCCCCATATCCAGGAAAGGTCCTTCTAAACAGTGACGACATCTTGACCTAGGCCCAACTTGTGAGGAGCCGTGAGCGACGAGTCCTCATGGAGCTGTGGTGACGCGTGCTGGTGACATCAGCCGATGATCGGGGGCGATCTGTGAGTCTTCAGCCGTGAGCATTGCAGTGCAAGGGCAGCCAAGTTATATTCTCGTTGAGGAAAGGTGTTGATCTGACTTGATCACAATATTGACAAACTGACAACGGTGGGCAGCGGCCTGAAGCGAGGCAGGGTAAGGAGGTTCTAGGACAAGTGGGGATACATGCGGCACAACACTTCTTACCAATCATACGGCTGTATCTTTACGGTCTGATACGGGGGTACCCAGCCCGTAAACCGTACCGTAAAAGTGTCGCTTCAAGGCCAATACGGTACGGGTCCTGTACCGTATTACAGTGGCCCGTAAACCCGTAAATACGGTTACGGGTGCTCAGCCCTAGCACATCGCGCTAACATTTGACATGGACAGCACATATGGACGATTTTAGTACAGTACCCCGATTTTGCATCTGTCGAGTACCCCGTTTTCCATACCGTTCGATCATGCATTTATACCTTCATAGTCTCAATCGCGCCCCCTCAGTTTGTGGTCATTTTGTGCCCAACTGAGATTGCTATCTGCACAGCCCACTTACTTGCGCTCGCACGTTGCTGCACACCTTTCAACCCCGCGTTGATTGCAACAGTTGGCTGCATGATTTGGGCCGATTTTGGTCCACCCATGAGACCCCAAATTGGCCAAAACTGGGACCCAACCTTCCTGGGCGCTATCATGGGGCACGACTCTGGTCACGGTGTAGGGTACTCGTAGGCTCTGCTTCGTGCACGTGTTGATGCACGTGTTGGAACTAAGTGGCTGTGCCACAGTTCACATTCGTTTCGATCATCATCGACTCTGTCCGCTTGACAACCCCCTGTAAACGGTCGTCTTTATTCACTCTTTCCCAAGTCTTCATCTGAGAAACCCCTGGTTTAACGTTTATCGACGTTCATCCTGTGTCCATTGAGTATTGAACTATGGATGACAGACAACGTATGTGTCGAGTTGCGATCCAATCGTTTTCGAACCGTCTCTTAGCCACTAGGTGTCTTGTTCATCTTCCATCGTTTTAGGCCGTCTCGATGAAATTGAAAGCGACATTTTGTTTCTGCAAAACACAATGTCGTCCTTACCCCGATCCGATCCTCGATGTGCTCTCCGTGTTCAACAGCTTGCAAGGGCAAGATTCAGACGATACTCATGGTCAACGCAACAGAACGACCTCGAAGAATCACTCCTCCACTTCACAGAAGCAATATGCCTACAATGTCCCGGCGACGAACACCCCCCGGGCCTAAACGTTGCTCAGATATTCTATTTCCTGACACTCGCCATTTTTTTTCGCGCTCAGAAGTCCAGACAAACGGAAGATATCAAGTATTGCATTACGTATCTTCGTTATCTGCGTGGGCAATGGCATGAAATCCCCATTGACTTTCCCAGTCCGGTAACGGCGACTCTTGTCAGTGCAATGGTGATGCAAGTGGAATTGAGGCTTGGGGATGTGGCTCAGGACATCGAGGAGATGGCGGATCTCTGCGATGAACTTCTCATTGCTGACCCCTTGACAACGTTCCTATCTCGCCCCGTCCTGGCCTTTGCGGCAATGTTTTCCGCCCATCTAGAGGGTTCCTCCGGAGGGAAAGTTCCTTCTGAGAAGGTCATCGGTTGTCTCCGAAGGGCAACGATGCGCCTACCAGACTTGCACGAAGTTTCCATCGTGCTTGCCCAATGTCTTCTTTATCGCCTCCACAACACTCATTCTGAGGATGACTACCAAGATGGTCTGGCCGTCCTAGACCAAATCATCAGTTTCCGTGACCCCAAAGATGTGCCGAGTCCATACGCGGGAAGTGCGTCAGCGATAGCTGCCCAGTTTGCTGTGACGCACTATCACATGTCCGGGAAGCCGGAGCATTTGGAACAGGCGATCTACCGCTATCGTACCTTGCTAGATGGAACTTCTCTTGAAGAGGCTGACCGACCTCTTGCTGCCAATACGCTCTCCATCCTTGAGGAATCGCGGCTCCCGAACTCCAGTGTCCAAGTGAGGGCCCTGTCCAGTGATTCCGAAACTGTGGACTTGAAGGTTCCATCTTTCTGTGACTTGACCGCATCTCTCAATGAATTGGACGCAGTCGGACCTCTTCCACTCGCAACCTACAATAGACACGAGGATGCATTTCGAGCCATTGGCATTCTCTGCCTTACTGACATAGCGGACATCGAAGACGGTGTCAAGTATTGTCGACAGTTGCTTGCTTCCTACCCCCGTAGTCAATTTGCCCCTCGGGCTCATTTCTCCTTAGGTCTCCTCCACTTCCGTGCCTTTGAGTGCACCAATAAAATCGAGTATCTCGACCAGGCAATTTCATCCGCTCGACACCACCTCAACACCTCGGATCCACTGATGTTCCGTGTTACTTCACTTCTCGGGCTTATCAAGTTTCTAACGAGCCGTCTTAACTTGTTCCGTCGCACAGAGGACTTGGATGAACTCATGGAGCTGTTTCCCATGGTGGCGGCAGACTATGGATACACGAGGTTACTTCACCAGTCCCCAATTTCACGTCAATGGGCATCGATTGCACGCCGTTTCAGACATCCCTCCGCCTCAACTGCATACGGCCGTGCCATGTTATCGATGGAAGTCGCCCTAACCTTTGCCCCAACTCTTGAGACACAACATTCCCTACTTGTCGCAATGAGCGATGATTTCAAGGCGCTACCACTAGATTATTCATCCTACCAGATCCGCAGTGGTCAACTAGAGCAGGCGATTGAGACCCTCGAACGAGGAAGAGCATTGTTGTGGTCCGAAGTGCGCGGCTTCCGTACCTCGATCGATCAAATTCGTTTAGCCGACGCCCATTTGGCAGACAAATTCGCCGAACTCAATAGGGATCTTGAGGCCCTTACCTTGGCTTTCTCACCAGTCAATGACGTCGATGGTAGGGACGGCAACCTTGGGGGTATGGATTCATTTAGTGATATTGTCGTCCGGCAACGGAAGCTCTTGGATGATCGCAACGAGCATATTTCGCAACTACAAACCCTGCCGGGATTTGACGCCTTCTTGAAGCCGCCTTCCTTCGATGCTCTCCGTTCCGCTGCTAGTAACGGGCCAGTGATCATAATAAACCACTGCGAATGGCGATCCGACATACTCATCCTTCTTCACCATTCTCCTCCCTCCCTCATCTCTACATCCGACGACTTCTATGCCCGCGCGAACAAATTGCAAGGCCAACTACTCGGGGAACGAAAGAAGGGCCTTGAGTCGGATAGATACGAGGATACTCTATGTTCTGTACTCAAGGAACTCTACGAGCTCGTCGGCCGATCAGTGATCAAAAGGCTGAACGAGTTGGGTGTACCGGAACAATCTCGTGTATGGTGGTGCCCGACCTCTGTATTTTGCTCACTTCCACTTCATGCAATGGGACCAATCCCATCAGAAGTGGGATCTACGAGATATTTCTTAGACCTGTATATCCCCTCATACACACCATCCCTCACCGCACTCATGGAATCCCGCAAGCCCGGATCACAAGTGGCAGGAAAGCCTTCCATACTTCTCGTTGCACAACCAGACGAGAATATGCTGAAGGCATTCAAAGAGATGAAAGCCGTGCAAGCCGTCGATACGGAAGTGATGACTCTCTTCTCGACAAAGGCTACACCTACTAGGACGCTGGCACGCCTCCGGGATCATCGATTTGTACATATTGTATGCCACGGAATCCTCGAGCCAGGCAAGCCGTTCGAAGCATCGTTCAAACTTTACAAAGGGAAGCGCCTTCAGCTGCTCGACATTGTCAAATCTCAGCTCCCTGATGCTGAGTTCGCATTCCTATCTGCCTGTCACACAGCAGAGCAGACCGAGGAGAGTATAGCGGACGAAGTGCTCCATCTTGCTGCGGCCATGCAATTCTGCGGATTCCGGAGTGTGGTAGGCACAATGTGGGCCATGGCCGATATAGATGGGCGGGACCTGGCTAGGGATTTTTACGACTCGATTTTCTCAGGCGAGACGCAAGCAGCATCTTATCATGAGAGAACAGCACAGGCACTTCGTGATGCCGTGAGGAACCTGCGGAGAAAGGGCGGGATGACTTTAGAACGCTGGGTGAATTTCGTTCATTATGGTGCATGATTTGCAGTTGTTGGTTCGTTATCGGGTTTGTTTTGTTGAGGCATCAATACTGATTACTAGCACCGACCTGCAGCGAGGCGAGGCGACGGTTGTTGTACGTACGATATCACGCTGCTCCGTCGGATGCGACTATTTTGGCCAGCGACGAGGCTCACTACCCGTGCTATCACTGGGTATAAATGTGTATTGTCAATGGATTTGAGTGTAAATGATAGAGAACGTCATGCATGTTTCATTGTGACGTCCACCTCTCCGAGTCGAGGGTTCTACACGGAATGCTTCAATCTGGTCCATGATTGGGCCAATCAGGCCGGTAGTGCAGCATAATATCGATATGTCCGCAGTGGTAAGAAGGGCGCAAGAGTAAGAATTCCACGGGAACAACGTGCTCGTGTATGTAGTATGATTGCTGAGAGTTTTCTTTTTGAGAAAGGGAGACTTTAACTGACTTACTGTAAGAGCTTTGGGCAACTCATCAGCAAAATGAAAAAAGCACTAGAGCGACTAGACTAGTGCCTCTAGTCATCTAGTTTTATGACTAGATCCAGGGCCCACTAAATGCCACTAAGACGGTGTCATCAGTGTCTATTGTTATGTGCCCCGCATCTTCATCGATTTCCTCAGCTGACCTCTCTGGACTTGATCCAACGAGTGGGAAGCAGGGACGTGAGATCGCTATGATCTCAAACCCAACAAAGGGTAGCAACGTAGCAAAAAACTCTGTTCCAAAGAAGCAAAGCAGGATTTGTCTTGCTTCAAGCTCTTGGGTCGTCTTCGGAGGCGTTGGTTCGTCCGGAATGATATTCTCGTAAATTGTGTTCGTATGGGGACGAAGGACGAGAGCGGTAGCATCGTCTGGGTGGGCTTCGACTCGGAATTCCACTTGTACTTGGCCAAGGGAGCAAGTCCGCTATAACCAGGCAGGTCCGCTTCCTCCATGATAGGGACAAGAAACACATTTTCCGTAATACTATGCCGACTACACAGTACACAGGATATTAACACAGTCGGTTTAAATAAAAGACCTGAAAAGGCGTGCTTCTCTAAGGTAAATAGTACCGGACTTTGGGACGAATAGTCGTGGCCATTATCTTCACCCGGCCATGCCGTAATGATGAACTCTTTCGCGCGGTCATCACGGGGTACGATGGTGCACCAAAAGCCTAGTGGACGACTGGAAAGAATAGTTGGGGGAACATTAGCGAGTCTTTGTGTTCTGCACCGACGACCGCCTCACGGCAGCAATCTGCGGCTTGTCATACATACCTCGAGTTGGCGCCGCTGTCTTTGAGCGTGATGGGTATTTCGTTCCCGTGCTCGTCTTTCGGCGGGGCGACGTGAAACACGGAGAGGATGCATGAAATCGCGATGAAGAGGCTGGAGTCGACAAAATGCCGTGCGGGACAGAGCCGCCGACCGAAACCGAACGCCGAGGTCAGCAGTGGGTCGTCGCAGAAATCCCCGCCAGCATCGAGGAAGCGCTCGGGCTTGAACGAGAAGGGCTCCGGGTATGCTGTTTGATCGTGAAGCATACCCCTAACGACAGTCAGAGGGCTAACTAGCGGAGAGGTCTACATATGCTGCACACACCAGGCATTTGCGATTACTATAGCACCTATATCAGTTGGGCGTCAGCACGATCTCTCAAAGTTGACGAAAGTAGAACTGAACCCTTGGGTATAAGATAACCCTCATAAATGTCATCCCGAGTTGTTGCATGAGGAACGCCTGTGGAATCTGCATTGACTTCCCGCCACCACTAGCAAAAAAAGTGTCACCAACCAACAGGCGTCGCCATACTCCACCGCATGACCTCTCAAGACAAAGCGTCAATATATGGCAGGCGTGGACGATCGTTGTAGTCTGGGAGGCGCAAGCCTCCAGTGACCGCATCCAACTCCTTCTGGGCACGCTTCTGAACTTCCGGGTACAAAACGAGGATGCGGACGAACGCAATTATCGTCAGAGCACTCTGTACCAGGATATGAGAAACGTCAGGTGTGTGGGCCGTTGGGTGATCTGTATAGGTTTCACGCACCGAATCCGAGCCCGCTTTGCGCAGTAGGAGGCAATTTTTAGGGGAAAAAAAAACGCTTTTAATCGCCGCCAGTGGAAATCAGACCCGGGGAACTGCCGCTCACCGGTGTACATCGACCCCAGTACTCCCCTCAACACAGCCTCAGCGTTGTCTCTTTGTGAACCCCGCATATTCTCTATGTGCTGCAGATTTTCCAGTGCCAGAGACGGGCGGGCTGTGCCGTCCTTCTGCTCAGGAAGGCGGTGTTCGCTCAATTGTACTTTGGCCTCCGAACAAAGACAGGACTCACGAATCTGTCCTTAACGAATTCTATTGGATAACGGAGCACGTCCTTTCCTGCATCGAATCCCGCCTTTGCAGCTGGTTTATAGCTCAGCCACGGGATCCACGCGGGGATGTGTCTCACTGTATTGGGCCCTTTCAGTCAGTCGCCCATGGTGCATGTAGTAAAGAAGGCTTACAAAATGGTAGTTCATTGACTAGAGTACTCCCAGGTAGAACCGCCGCGGCCCCAAGCTCGGCCATCTTCCGGGCGGCAGCAAGTAGGTGGTCGTCGTAACTTTTCACCTCGTATCCATAAACCAGTGACATCAACAGCTTTGCTTGATACCTGGTAGGATCCCCATAACGTAAGAACTTCGGCATTAGTCGGCGGGTTACTCACAATTCGATCTGGCTATGGAAGGACTCAGGATCAGAAAGGAGTTGGTAGAGGAGGTCGTGTGTTTTCGCGAGTTGCATCGGACGGTATTGCACGACAGCACTTGCCCGGAGACTACGATCGAGGAGCTTGCGCCCCTCACGCCAGTAGTCACCATACGGTGTAGTCGGATGGAACCACTCCCATTCCATCCTGGTCGAACAACAGATCCGTTAGAGAGACGGAAAGGAGGAGATAAGGCCCATACATCTGGTAGAATGGCATGAGGTAGCGATCCGAGTAGATGTCACCACGCTTTTCGAGCAAGTCCTTGGCTGCCTTCGGCGAGTTGAGAAGGACTATTACTTGTCCCAAAATCTTGACGGACACGACATCTCCTGTATTCATCCAACGTCAGCCCACAGAATTTTGTGAGACCGGCATTCCGTACCGTATTTCTGCCCCCATTCGGTGAAGGTCAACCAAACTAAGTTCTTCGGAAAAGTTAGGAAGTGGCCAATTATGGGGAACCCTTGAGGTCCCGGAGGATAAGGGAGTCGACTTCGTTGTCGTTGACTCGTTGATGGTAGAAGGAAGTAGCGAGGGCCACAAAGATTGAAGCTGCGAGGGCATCCAAGAGTGTGATGAGTGACACCAAATGCATCTCCATTGAATGAGTGAGAGGCCGCAGATATCTCTACTGTCACCTGTCTCATGAGTAACAGCGACCTGCTATATAATGGAAATTGTAACCCCAAATAAGCATCACTATAGGAAGCTCAGAACCAGGAGGATGACCTGAAACAGGCCAAATTCGCCGCAAAAAAACAAACAAAGAAAGATGATGTCAGGAATCACTAGGAGCCACGGCGTCCGAAAGGGGGCTGTGATACCCTTGGCGAGATAGTGAGTGAGACATATGAAGTTCGCTGGAAGTATTATGGGTGTCACGTGCGAGGCTCCTTTGTACTTTGGCGTCTTAGAGGCTTAAAGGTGTTCCGGGAAGCGAATACCTTTCGAGATGATGTTTCGTGATAACAAAGTGTGAACACCCCCGCGCTTGCCATCTAGATCAGGTAGGGGTGATGAAGTGAGTGACCATGTCGTCATAGTTCCTTTCATGCACAACACAACAGCTTGTGATTAATTAATTAATTAAATGGCGAGAAACGGAAATTACCGAAAACTCTAGCCATTGCGCGTTGTCTTGATACTTTAATTTCTTCCACCATTTTGACGATGAGCAATAGTGCTACTATCCCTGTTCTACACGATGAAACCTTCCTTGAAAAGTGGTGTATGAACCCACAAGTTAACAGTATGGCCAATTGTCCCAACCTATTGGGTTACCTCGAGCACCATGGTCCTGATACCGACGGAAGATTCGCAATTTGCCTTGCAGGTGGCAACGTAACTCTAGTCAGAAAGGTGGGTAAAGCATGCCCTCGTCTTTCTATGAGTGTTTTTCAACAGGTTGCATTCAAAGGATCTCTACGAGTCCATTCCTGAACAACACCGCCCTCGCCTCGAGACCAACGGCGCTTTGAACGAAGTAGCATTTACAATTTCGGGTGGCTCTCAAAAACCCCTAGGAAGCACCATCATGCCCATAATCCTCATTGATGCGACTACGGGACAGAAATTCTGCATCAAACTCCATGCGCTTGTAATGGAATCCCTGTTGATGGGCATGTTCATCGGGGATGGTGGCATCGACTTCATCGAAAGTATTTACGGGGGAGGAGGAGCCGTGACTTATGCGATGAGTTTCTGGAATGGTCGTAAGGCCCAGGTGGTGTATAGACGCTAGTTTGAAGCTGTTGGACGAAGGCATATTCCCGAACGTTGGGCTGATCTCCATCGCGCTTGTACTGTATTACTTGGGTATCTCGTCATAGGAGATCGTGTAGATCTGGGTAACACGCTCGCTAGTTCATGCGTACGACGCTGCCCATCTGGGATGTACGTCCGCGTATATTTGCAAGTCTACGGTAAATATCCGGAGTTTGGGAATAAATAAACGTTTTCAATTACCCGGAGGGACTTTTTGTGTCGAGACGAGCCTTCATCGCTTCGACAGGCGAAGCCTGGTTCGCATTTTGATTGGCTTCGGCACTTAGAGAAACAGCACAGGCGATCGTAGAACGTGGTGCAGTCCAAGACTGAAACCTTGGATAGAAAATCTTTGACATTTGCGACAGATTAACATGTGTCGCATTCTAAACAAGACAAGTTGAAGCTATTTTCCAACGACATAAGGCTCACCAAGTAAGTGTGAGAGATGGCCACTTAAAAACGCACTTTGAGATATTGCAGCGTGCAGCGTATCATGTATGAACCACGGTGTGTTAGGGGTAATCAGTTCCAAGATGCGGATATCAAACATTGGGACCTTGGTCTGTCTGATGAACGAGAAAATTAGAGTGCAACAACCCCGAACAACCACAAGGCGTGTTTGGATACGACTGGCAGAAGTGAGAAGCTTTTTCAACAACCTTTCTGATCTCTGAGGCTCGGAGTGGTACCTGAGATCCCTTGGCAGTGGACTACAACAAGATTCCACTTCAAGTTACAACTTAAGTTTGACATGATACTGTACCAAATGATGACTAGACACAGTGCAGTAAGACTGAAACAGCCGTCCTTCAGGGTGCTGAATATTAGATTGTCACAGAATCTCTACGGTTGTCCGTGGGATGCCTTACTGTACCCGCCAACTGCGGTCGTAATTCAATGGAATACTAGACCCCGGTGAAGTGGCGCGACAAACTAGTGATTACTGGCTCGGAGAGGAGGAGAGGAAAACAGACTCGTTCGGGCATCGTCAGCTATATCGGATTCAATACAAATACAAAGTGGAAGCACATTTTTCAACGAATCTGGGTCCCCATGTGGAGCAGGACACACCCGGGCGAAGAAATTGGATGAGGACGAGCCTGAGACAGCAAGCGCCATCCCGGAAATGTCAAATTTGCCAGGACCTCCGCATCGCTCAATTTTGGCCGCGAATGAAACAAACCACCCAAGTAAACGACGATTCGATGGATTGTGCTGATGCTGGGTGGGAAGGAAAGCATTGACAGCCTGCTGGTGAGTGGCCCTCAGTTGCCATTTTCCCATAAGTCACGTGCATGTTCATAATGTGGCTATGCATAAGTTACATAAATTTAACCTGAGATCGAATACCCTTCTACCCCATAAGATGATCCACCATGCCACGGTAGGCTGCGAAGCCTTTTAGCGCCCCAAGCTCTTCCACGACCAGATTCACGGTGTTAGCATCGCGCGGAGGGTGTGGGGCAGTGCCCCGTGCGGGGTGCGCGTGGAGACCGGTGTTAAGCCCCCTCAGTTCGTCCCATTTCGCCCGCAGGTCGACACTGTAGCTGTGACATATCGACCTCACCACAAACCAAGCACCGGAAGGTGCGCCGCAGACACCCCACAGTAGCCGGACGTTATTTGTCCGGATCTCCAAAGTCCCGCCCCGACAGGAGGGTAGCACGCGAGTGAGGGCGTCGATCACCGTGAAAGGAGCTATGTCCTCGTCCTCCAAATCCTGCGCCCCATACCAGATGGTCCCGACGCCCCTAGCCACCCAGTGGTCGTCATTTATAGCGATTTGGAGTTTGTGCAGCGGAGCGGGCTCCGGCTTCGGAATGAAGGTTACGCTCCCATGAATGAGGGTCAGCAGTTCTACAATGCCTTCCGGGTCGTCGTTGCTTTGGCAAGAATTCGAAGAACCGTGGGTGAGATTCGTACTCTTGCTACTCTGCGCATGCGCATGATTGGATCCAAGCCCACGCCAACACCGTGCCTCGAGGATCGCATCGAGGTGTTTCCATAGGAGCTCTCGGCTGAAGGAGTCCGGGAGGGAAATGCCGCAATCCGCAAAAGCGTAGATCACGAAGAACGGGTTGACTCCGTACTTCCCGAGTTGCCGAAAGTCGGCGCCGCGTGTAGCAAGGGCCCGGACGAGCCCACAGGCGGTGTCGTACGCTTTAGGCGACACTGTAGCCCGAAATAAGTGAGTCACAGAAATTCGCGTTGACCAACGGACACGTACTGAAAAACCCGACTCGCTCTAGACTTGAGTGTTTGGTGGCGATCTGCGGATCATTGATGTACCCTTCGTCGCCCCCTCCAATTCGATCCGTCCCAGTGAACCACTCCATATCGTCATCGGAAGGGATATGCCGCATGATCCACCCCCGTAGATGGGGCCATACATTGCCAACAGTATAACCCACGGTGTTCCACATGCCACTCCGATCAAGTTCCTCACCGCGTCCGTTCAAGAGGCCGTCTTTCAACGCCCATCGCATCTGCGTACTCGTATCGTCGCCCCAGCACTTGTTCAAGACTCGGAGGAGCTTGACCGTCGGACGCGAGGGATCCTGCACACGTTGCTCTCTCTTGGGATTGCTGATTATCGCAGCAGGAGCCAGCGAGGTCGAGCTCCTGCGAAATCCCAACTGCCGTGGGAAGCGAGGTGTCGCTGGGCTGCCCCCAGTCTGACGGGCCGGTGGCGGAGACCCTGGTGAGTAGATTGGCAGGACGGGCGGGCCCATCCCGGGTGATGCCATCGAGCTTGCGTGGCGTCTACTGGCTGCTTTGTCCGCCATGTGTCGTTTTGGAGTTTTGAGTTCTACCCCATTGCTGAGGCGAACCTGACTAGGACTCTCGTATGGACTTGCTCGCGCACTGGGTAAGCCCGCTGTGCGGTTTGTTCTCCGAGGAGTATGGGGGTTGTGTTTCTGTCCAGGTGTCCCGAGAGGCGTAGGGATGTTCTGTGTTACGGGAGAGAGGAGCGCTGTCATGGGGGTGATGTTGGATATGTTTGTTTTGTCTATGGGTTATTGTTGTTCCAAGTCAATCACTATCCAGTCCACCCTTTAAATACCCCGAGTACGACAGTGAGTCGCAAAGGCGAAAGATAATAGTGTAAAAGGTTTTGTGTCCACAGCCTGCCACATTCACGCATTTTTCACAATGGGATCAAACAGAGTGTGTAGAGGCGACGGGTGATGTGTGGAAAGAAAGATTGTGGACTTGGGAGGACACAAGCTCAGGGAATCGCGGTTTGTCCACAAAGAACCTGGAGAGTCAAATTCCGCAATTTCAAGGCCGCAATGCAAGAGAATATCAAATGCTCCCACCCAGGGCCAAGAGTGATGAGATTTGAACAGCTTCCCACCTAGGTGCATGCAAATCAGACTTTTCTTCAGTGGAAAAGTCCGATTTGCAGGCAGTGCCTTAGGAGCAGAAACAAATGACCCACCTGCGGATACCGACGCTGTGCGATGGGACCAGAGCCACGCTTTTAACACTGCAGAACCAACAACCACGTGGCAATTCAGCCCGCACTCATCTTAGACGGCGTGGATGAGTATCGTGTCACAGGTAAGAGGGGAAAAAAGGACATGAAAATGGCTCCCATTAACACATTAACAGAGGCTGTTGGTCCGTTGGTCCCTGTCGTTTTTCTGGCCCATTCAGTACTGTATATTGTACCCATGCTTTGGAACACCTATACGCTGAGAGCATTACTTGTTCCGTACGACGAACGAATCGTAATTATTGCTTCATCTGCGCACTGCCTGGGACATGCACACCGGACACGGCATTTGACCGCAAGCAGAACAAACGGCCACTTGTCCTTCATCTTCCGCAACGATATTGGGCAAGGAATGGGTGAGAAATGAGAGTGTTCCGATGAGGGGCCCCGTTCGATGGAGACAGTATGATACTTGGTAATTGATAGGCGAGTTCCAAGCTGGTGAGGCAACTTTGGCAAGTCAGCCTCAAAAAAGCCTGAGGCCTGAAGGACCTTAGAGAGGGAAGCGAAAACGCTTTGGGGCACGTGACGGGATCGGGAAAATGCGAATCGGTAATTTTGAGTTATCAAAGTCACTGAAGTTGTCAACTTAACTCATATCTATGGTCCACGCGTCTTCTTTTAACATAATTACGATGCCTCAAAAGCAGCGGTACCAATAGTCAGCTCCAAATGCACGCCGCGCAACATCTTCATTAATTTTGGTACCTGCACCGGCGGCTCAACGATTTCCCACGTCCTTGGGGAGGGGAGCTGTTTTAAAGCACGCCCACCTTCCCCCCGCAATCAACCGGCACTATCATGTCCTTCCTTTTCATCAATATCGTTGATTTACTCGCACTCTCCTTATTCCTTCATGTTTTCGTTGCCTTCCGCGACCACAGAAGACGGCAAGGCCGTCCTTATCCACCTAGCCCGCCACCGCTCCCAATAGTAGGAAATATACTTGATGCCCCGAAGCTGGCCCCATGGATTGCCTATGCAGAAATGTCCCAGAAATATGGTAGCGGAAATATTCTCGTGACAATCCCCTCTCCCAAACTGATGGTCGCATTCGAAAGGTGACTTCTTTTGTTTGCGCATCTTTGATCAAGTTGTTGTCGTGTTGTGCTCGTTATCAGCCATCAAGGATCTGCTCGAGAAACGTGGAGAAGTTTACGCAGATAGGCCTACATGGCCAATCCTCGAAATGTGCGCCGTCTGGTATTATCCCCTAATCATCTGCCGTTTTGATAGCGCGTGGATTATAGCACAGAAATGGACTGGCCTCTACTTAGTGCCAGGAAGGGTGAAGTTTGGCGTGAAGGGAGAAAGCTTCTAGATCGCAATCTTCGACCAGGCACGACGACGCCATATCGGCAAATGATGCAAGAAAACACCTGTGGCTTTCTCACACAGCTCCTCGCAACCCCTAAGGAATTCCGTAGTCATGTCAATCAGTCAGTTGTCAGTCTTCCTTATATCGTACTGCCATTAACGACCACCCAGCCTCCAGGGAAGACTTATTATGTCCCTCACGTATGGGTATGATCTGAAGGAGGGCGACGACATGATAGTAGCGCCGGTTCAATCCGCTGAAATGTTGGTTCCGCTCCTCTTGCCTGGAGCGGCCATGGTGAACCATCTCCCATTCTGTACGTTTGGAATCGCCTCCATAGCTATTCTCGCATCTCACAGCAATTTTCAGTGAAGTACATCCCTTCATGGGTGCCATGGCTAAGCTATGAATCATTGGTACAAACGGCCAAGGAGCTAAGTGTGAAGATGAGGAATGATCCCATCAATTTTGTGAAGAATGCTCTGGTCCGCTGTTATTGCGCTCGTAGCACTCATATGGACTGACCATACCACACAACAGCACGAAGGGACGGCAGTAAGGTCGTTGGCGAGCGGGTTTCTGCAGGAGATAGAGAGTTTGACTGGTTCGGAACGTCAAAGAAAAGAAGAGATCATCAAGATTGCCCTGGGGTCAACGTTTCTAGGTGAAGTATCGCATCATATCCGTGGATATTTACATGGCACTTAGATATAGGAATCCTCAGCCGGTTCAGACACAGTACGTGTTTCTCACAAATCCTGCACTCTTCATTCTCGCCCATACAATTCGATTAAGACTATGTCTTCAATGTGTTGCCTCATCCTTGCCCTCGTCCTTTCCCCACATGTTCAGAAACGAGCGCAAGCAGAACTCGATCTCGTCATCGGAAGAGACCGGTTACCAACGTTTGATGATAGGCCCCGGCTTCCCTACATGGAGGCGATATGTAAAGAAGTGGTAAGGTGGCAGCTGGTGACACCATTGGGTTCGATTATTTCATGTCAGTTGCACAAATCGAGATATGAAACGCACCACTTACAGGAATACCCCACGCGTCAACTGAGGATAGTATTTACAGGGAATTTTTCATGCCGAAAGGTTTGTTTCGTTTCAGTTGTCCGTTCTTCACTGCGATGATTCGATCCTATCCCTTTGGCACAAAAGGCTCTATCATAATAGCCAATGCATGGTACTGTGGCCATTTCTACCCACCCGAATTTGGCCGTTCATCTGTGATATTTCAGGGCGATCCTGCACGACCCAGTGAGATACCCAGAACCAGAGGAATTTAAACCCGAACGATTCCTTGACAAGGATGGAAACTTCCGAGATGACCCAGCAATCGCTCTGGCATTTGGAGTTGGCAAGAGGATCTGCCCTGGACGTCACTTCGTGGATGCGACGCTGTTCATCCTTACCTCCTCTGTCCTCTCCGTATTCGACATCACAAAAGCAAAAGATGAGAGCGGTAACGAGATTCCCGTGAAGGCTGCGATGATTGCTCGAAATGGACTCATCATGTACGTTTCGGTTTATCGCACCTAAGCGCTTTCGGATCTGACAAATTGGTTTCGAGACATCCAGAGGATTTTCAGTGTTCTATCACTCCAAGAGATAAAGTTGCGAAGGATTTGATTTTGGCGAGTAATTTCTCTTGAGTTGTTACCCCGTTTTCTCGATTCCCGCCAATCTTCTGTGACCTGGCTACGTCGAAACTTCGCATCTAGTAGCTCGAATTAAACCGTTTGTGGATCCATTCGGGAAGAAACTTCTCCAACACTGAGCTCTTGATAGTTTCATGAGATGTACAAGTGCAACATGCTATCGGAATAGGGGTGAGCCATATCAGTTGAGCGAGTACCACCATGTCGAGAAAGGTCGACATATCGAAGTCGCTGCACTTCTCGTGGTGAAGCGAAACGTACGCCATGAATGCCGTTTCTGAGCACAGATTAATTGCGAGCGCTGCTATGGCAGAGGCATAACAGCCCGTCAATCATTCGGCCTCTTTCCAGGACCTCCTTCAGCTGTAATGGTGCTATAAAGATCAGGGCAGATCAGTCATTCGACCAGACCATTTCATCTGCGATGCTGTTTGTGTGTTATCCATGCCCCCCACAGACGGCACTATTTTACCCTCCCCGAGCCGATGGGAATTCATGTGCCACGAGTCATTTAACGCATCCCGTGTAGTGTGCCAAGAATAAATCGACGATTTCTCACACGCACCCGTGTTTCGAATTCAGCGTTGAACGAATATCGTCGAATCGTGAGGTGCAGCGATAGTGCTATGAGCCTACAGCAGTGACAGTGACAGGACGGGAAGGAGACAACACAAGTTGACAACTTGAACTTGCCGCCTTAGGAGAAAATGAAACTAGAAATGACGGGTGGCAAGACCAGAGCCCCTGGTAGTAGCAGTCCACACAGCCAGAAACCACAGCTCAGGCGACACAAACAAGCAGCATAGAAATAGATACCGTCACGCGGCAGGTTAACGCGAGAATGAGAAACTGAGTTCCTTTTAGAGGGATCCCAGCACTCCGCCAGTTGCCCGAGGTGCTGTTCAATTGCGAATCACGAGGTTCACATCACGTGATGTGTGTTCACGATTCTCGTCCGAGTGGTTTTGTGTCATCTGTATAAACAACACCAAGAAAATATGTTTCCTGGCTGACCCTCAACAGAGAGTTCCTGGGAGATTGCAAGGCAAGTCAGACAGGATGAGAAAAATCCAAGCGATTTCCCCATGACTTGAATACAGTAAAATGCCTTCATATGCATGGAATCGGCCTGTCATCCGACTCAACAGTGCCCAGTGGCGTTAATCTGGCTTTGTACAACACCACCTCAAATCAGTTTTTCGAATTGACAATGACAGAAAAACGCAAAGCATATTCATTTCCGCATACGGATCTTGCCGTTACCACAAAAAACAACGTGACCCATACAGCAGTATGGAAGTCGTATGGACAACCAATCGCGACGCGACACCACACACCCCACCGGAGGCTAACTACTTATGGCAGCAATGTCGTTCCTTTGCCATTAATACAGTATTGACCATCTGACGGCCTTGGCTTAGCACCCTTATTTCGATTGGCTACCCTAGTCAAGGACCGTCACATGCCTGCTACAGGTCGGGCCTGGCCTGAGATGTAGCCCAAGATGTAGCCGCTCGGCCCGCTCCGTTCATCAGAGCATCAGAGACAACTTACTGGCTCATCCTGTTCATTTGGTATCCTACGTGGTGGCTCAATGACTTCCCACGGAAACCCAGAACCATTGATTCTGTTATATAGTTCTCCATCTCTCTGTAATCGACCAGCACTATCATGCCCTTACTTTTCATCAATATCGTTGACTTCCTCGCACTCTCCTTATTCCTTTATGTTTTCGTTGCCCTCCGCGACCACAGAAGACGGCGAGGTCTTCCTTATCCTCCTGGTCCGCAATCGCTCCCAATCATAGGCAATATACTCGATGTCCCGAAGGAGGCCCCTTGGGCTGCCTACGCAAATATGTCCAAGAAATACGGTATGTGCAGCATTCTCGTGACAACCACTCCCTCAAACTGAGACATGTTCGAAGGTGACGTCTTTTGTCTCCGTGTCCTTGATCAAGTCGTAGTGGTGTTGTGCTCCTTTTCGGCCATTAAAGATCTCCTCGAGAAGCGTGGGGAAGCCTATGCCGATAGGCCTCCGATGCCGATCCTGGAAATGTGCGTCTTTAGTATTATCATCCCCCGATCATTGCCATGCTGACAATGCGTAAACACTAGAACGGAAATGGATTGGATGTTGCCTAATGCCAGGAAGGGCGAACTTTGGCGTGAAGGACGAAAGCTTTTAGATCGCAGCCTTCGACCTAGTGTGACGATGTCGTATCGACAAATGATGCAGGAAAACACCCACGGGTTTCTCACACAGCTTCTGGCAACTCCGAAGAATTTCCGTAACCATGTCGAACTGTCAGCTGTCGCTCTTCCTTACGTCATATTGACTAACGACCATACAGCCTTCAAGGGAGACTTGTGATGTCCCTCACATATGGCTACGACCTGAAGGAGGGCGATCCCATGATAGCAGCACCGACTCAAACCGCCGAAATTTTAGTACAGCTCATTTTGCCTGGGGCGGCCATGGTGAACCATCTTCCATTCTGTGCGGGTGCACTCGTTACCATAACCATCCCGTGTCTCACTGTCTGTCATTTTCAGTGAAATACATCCCTTCATGGGTACCGTGGTTCAGCTATGAACCATTGGCACGAACGATCAGGAGGCTGAGCGAGAAGACAATGAACGATCCCATCAATTTTGTAAAGAATGCCATGGTTTGCTTTTATTGCGTTCCTAGTAGCCACGTAGACTAACCATATAATAGCGTGACGGGACCTCAGTGAGGTCGTTGGCGAGCGGACTACTGCAAGAGGTGGAGATTTTAACGGGTTCGGAACGTCAAAAGAAAGAAAAGGTCGTCAAAATGACCTTGGGGTCAATATTTACAGGTGAAGCATCGTATTCGTGGACGGGGCCGGTGCTTACATACAGGGTCCCTTCGCAGCTGGCTCAGACACCGTAGGTATTTCTTGCGTCCCACCCTCTTCTATCTGACTCCTGCAACTCTTTTAAGACGGTGTCATCCTTGTCCTCTTTCTTTCTCGCCCTTGTGCTCTTCCCAGAGGTGCAGAAACGAGCGCAGGCAGAACTCGACGCCGTAGTGGAAAGGGACCGGTTACCAACACTCGATGACAGATCCCGCCTTCCATACATCGAGGCCATATGCAGAGAATTGTTAAGATGGCAGATGGTGGCAGCATTGGGTTCGATTATTCCATATCAATTGTGCAAATTGGGATGTGAAAACTCCCCTCTTTTAGGAGTTCCCCATGCGTCAACTGAGGATGATGTTTACAAGGGATTTTTCATTCCGAAAGGTCCGTTTTGTGACTTATTTGTCTGTTCTGTCCTTCATACTAGTTGATCGTCGTGTTGATTCATTGGCCCGACCAAAACAGGATCTGTACTGGTAGCCAATGCATGGTACGTCGGCCGTCACTGTATACCAGGATCTGTACATTTATCGGTGATGTTACAGGGCTGTCCTGCACAATCCAGAGCTATACCCAGATCCTGAAGAATTCAGACCTGAACGCTTTCTCGAGAAAGATGGGAGCTTCCGGGACGACCCTGCGATTGCTCTGGCATATGGTGCTGGCAAGAGGATCTGTCCCGGACGGCACTTTGTGGATGCAACGTTGTTTATCGTTTCGTCCTCTGTCCTCTCAGTATTCAACATCACGAAAGCAAAAGATGAGAATGGTCACGAGATTCCCGTGAGGGCTGCAACGTCTTCTCGAAATGGACTCGTTACGTACGTTTGTGATTGTCATGCCTGAGCGCTTCTCGGAGCTGATATGCGACTTCTAAGACATCCGGAGGAGTTTCAATGTTCTATCACTCCAAGAGATGATGTTGCGAAGGATTTGATTTTGGCGAGTAGTTTGTCTTGATGGGTTACCTAGTTTCTCGATACCTGCCAGTCTGCGCTTTGACCCAGCTACGTTGACCTGTGTATCTAGTGCCTCGAATTGAAATATGGTATATCGAGAGGCGAAACAGTCGCTACTAACACGAGTGATAACCACGCAGAAGAACCCATGTAAAATGAGGGGCAATTTCCTCGCCAATATGACCCCGCATCACCGATGACTCTAGCAAGAACCTCGCACGCGTCCAGCCACCGCAGGTTGCGCAACTTCTCGCTCACTCAGCCCTTCATTGTTTTGTGAAGTCCACAAATGCAACCAGTGGATTATCGGAATACTGGTGAATGAGAATCTCTAGTTCAAGTCCTATAAATTAACCCATGTCAACATCAGTGTATCATGACGGAAGAGAAACGAATTTTATCGGTGTCAGATTTAATGATCTGTCGGCTCGGGCCTAGCATACCTCAGCTTGGGCTTCCCAAACATCGCTACCCAAGGGCTTAAGGCCAACTTAACGCCGGTTCAGGCTCGGACTGTGGTTTACTGCTGGTGAAAAGTTCATCGAGGGTGTACAAGACCACAGCGTGGCACCGAGCATGTCCTGGTCTCCCTGGCTCTGAGCGCATGCTCTACCTTCAACTCGTCGCGAGGGGCTGCTGCGTCGAATGCATGCCCTTCCGGGGTCCACACTTCCTGCGTTTATTGTGGACTTGCCCCGAACTTCACCGCCCGTCATTGTTCTGTGGATGTCTCCAGCTCCGCACAGTTGTTCCACCCTCTGTTAGCACAGGAGACTGCATGGAACCATATCGATCTCGGAGTGCACCACAGCAGCTGCGGTTCTGCCAATTTCTTCTAGAGGAAAAGCGGATCGAGGAATAGTAATGTGAATAGGTCATCCACTTTGCCGAGGCCGTAAGACATTACCGTGCGGTTTCGCTACTGTTGTCAGCCTTACTGCTAGAGCTAGTGAGGTTGAGACAGGGGAGAAAGAGAGGTGCCATAGGGTTCCAAAAAAGCGGTGCTCTGCGAAAGGGATCGAGCAAAGTGGTTCGTACCGACGCTGTTGTCGATGGGGAGGAGGGTGGAATTACTACTGCTGAACGTGCTGAGCGCATCATGTCCGGGATCAGTTCTGGGTGAAAAATCATAGGAAATGGAGGGCAGAGAAAGGTTGCAGTGTTCGATGATACTATGGTTCAGGTGAGGGGACCATAAATGGTAAGAGTTGGTCGTCTATTAGTCCGAGTCGTGGTTTCCTCCATGGCCAGTTCTTGGGGCCCTACGAGAACTTGGCTACCACAGTCATTCCATTAGAGCCCAAGGCTGTGCCATGAGAATGAAGAGTCGGGGGAAAAAATTATATGAGGACGAAGCGTGGGGAGTGGCCCCAGAGCCCCGAACTGCTGAAATCATGTGTGCACGGACTCTGGGCACGTTTCCGGACATGCTGCAGCAAGAGACGCCATCGCGGAGCCGGGCCTTGGTGGGCGTCACGAAGCCGTCACTCTCGCGCGAGCTGGAGGACGTGTCAGAGAGCGCACGGACGCTACTGTGCGTGGAGGCTTTTGCTAGCGTTTGAGGTGAGTGGTTTTACGAGTTGCCACACTGCTGTTGTTAGCACTTGCTGACCGGGTGAGGAGAGAGACAGTGTTAAGTATCCAAAGGCAGCCGATCCTGACCGGTCTGACCGCCGAGTGACCGGACACATGTATTTCCCACGGTTGGTTTACCCGCGATTTGCCGCCCGCTGTGACAGCGCTCCATCATCTGACGCCTCTTGCTTCAGACGATATATATCCTTCTGGAGTGATGTGGCCGCTGCGTACACTGGAAATGCACTAGTTAAATGGCAACCTCTTTCAAGTTGACGTTGTGAAGTCCAACTGGATCGCCTCGGTGACACTCCCTCTTCAACATATGTCGAGAAAATCGCGTTAACGTCAAAAGCCAAGCATTCAATCCGCGGAGCATCATTTTCAATTTGGTAACTGAGTGTCAGCCCCATGACGTCTCACAGAACTTCCCAGCCATGATTCCGACTTATAGACTCCCACTTTCCCCCCTGTATGCAACCAGCCCCAGTCACCGTCATGGCATTTCTTTTCATTCATGCCGTTGACTTTCTTTCATTTTCCTTATCCCTTTACCTTTTTGTTGCCTTCCGCGACCACAGAAGACGACGAGGACTTTCTTATCCGCCCGGCCCGCCCCCGCGACCAATGATAGGAAATCTACTCGATGTCCCGAAAGAGGCTCCTTGGATTGCCTACGCAAACATGACCAAGAGATACGGTAGGGGAAACACGCTCGTAATGTCTCCCCATATCCAAGCTGAATACGCACTCCAAGGTGACGTTATTTGCCTCCGCGTTTTAGGTCAAGTCGTTGTTGTGTTGTGTTCGTTATCAGCCATCAAAGATCTCCTCGAGAAGCGCGGAGAAGCCTACGCAGATAGACCCACATTACCAATCCTGGAAATGTGCGCCCCGTTTATATCAGATTCATTTGCCATGTCCGACTCAGCAACACTTGTATTCCAGAATGGAAATGGACTGGTTGTTGCCTAATTCCAGGAAGAATGAAGTTTGGCGTGAAGGACGAAAGCTTTTAGATCGCAGTCTTCGACCTGGTGCAACCATGTTATATCGGCAAACGATGCAGGAAATTACCCGTGGGTTTCTCGCACAACTTCGAGCGACTCCAAGAGAATTCCGCAACCATATCAATCTGTCAGTTGTCGTTCTTCCTTGTATCGTACCTCCATTAACGGTCACTGGTATGCAGCCTTCAGGGAAAACTTGTCATGTCTCTTACGTATGGATACGACTTGAAAGAGGGGGACGACATGATAGCAGCACCAGTTCAGGCTGGTGAAATGATGTCACGGGCCATCTTACCCGGGGCGGCATTAGTAAACATTCTCCCATTCTGTGCGGTTTTCTCTCGCGTCCTTATCATGGCAAGTTACTCATCATTTTCAGTGAGATATGTCCCTTCATGGGTACCATGCCTCAGTTACGAACCGTTGGCACAAAAGGCAAGGAGGCTGAATGAGAAGATGAAGAATGATCCTATCAACTTTGTGAAGAATGCTATGGTTCGTCGTGGTCACTCCCTTAGTACTCACGTAGACAGACCATACATTAGCACGAGGGGACTGCAATCCAATCCCTGGCGAGCGAGCATCTACAAGAGACGGAGAATTTGGCTGGTTCAGAGCGCGACGAGAAGGAAGAGATTATCAAGATTACTTTGGGCTCAATGTTTGCAGGTATGGCATCATATTCGTAGATCCGGTCTGTACACGACACTTACAGGAATTCTTCGCAGCTGGGGCAGACACTGTGGGCGGTTCTTATCCAACCCGCACTCTCCTTGCTGACTTCTACGATTCAATTAAGGCTGTGTCGTCGATGGCTTCCCTCTTTCTCGCCCTCGTCCTTTACCCACAGGTGCAGAAACGAGCGCAGGAAGAAGTTGACCTCGTAGTCGGAAGAGACCGGTTTCCGACGTTTGATGACAGGCCTCGTCTTCCTTACATCGAGGCGATATGTAGAGAATTGATGAGATGGCAGATGGTGACACCCATGGGTTCGGATATTCCATGTCACTGCACACAGCGGGAGGTGAAATGCGTCTCTTCCAGGAGTTCCTCACGCGTCCACCGAGGATGATGTTTACAGGGGATATTTCATTCCGAAAGGTCTGTTTCATTTACCTTGTCTTTTCTGTCCTTCGGTGACTTAACACTCGTTCGGTTCAAAAGGATCTATAGTGGTAGCCAACGCATGGTATGTTGACTGTCCTTCTATCTGGATCTGGACATTCATACGTGATGTATCAGGGCGATCTTGCACGACCCAGACATGTACCCAGATCCAGAGGAATTCAAACCCGACCGATTTCTCAACAAAGACGGGAGTTTCCGAGACGATCCAGCAATCGCTCTGGCGTTTGGAGTTGGCAAGAGGATCTGTCCTGGACGTCATTTCGTGGATGCGACGCTGTTCATCCTTACCTCCTCTGTCCTCTCCGTATTCGATGTTACGAAAGCAAAAGATGAGAATGGTCACGAAATTCCTGTGAAGGTCGCAACGCCTGTTCGAAGTGGAATCGTTGTGTAAGTTTCGGTTTATCGCTCAGCGCGTCTTGGAGCTGACCGTTCGGTTTACAAGACACCCGGAGGAATTTCAATGCACTATCTCCCCAAGAGATAAACTCGCAGAGGATTTGATTTCGTCGAGTGCTTTATATTGAGGCACCATCCACATCCTGATTTCTGTCGGTCTCCGCTGTGGCTCAACTATCTTGAATCATGCATCTAACAGCTTGGATTGAAACCATTGGTGTATCAAGTCGGGAATAACTCGCCACCATGACGTGGTGATAACAAGATTGAAAAATCTACGTGAAACGAAGGGCGCCCAACGTGCTCAGTATGACCCAGCGTGAAAGACAGTTCCATGAAAGAAGTTCGGCAAGCTCATAGGCATCCCAGATTGGGTGACCTTTCCGCCCCGTTCCTTTGTTCCCCCACATATGCGTGCGAATTAATGGCTATTAGAATAACTGCAATCAAGAATGGCTAGTTTAAGTCCGTTTGGTCTTGTATCAGTACCAGTCGGCGCACCAAAGCAGACCAGCAGTCGACGTCCTAGTGCAGGGAAACGAATTCCAGGAGAGGCATCCCACACAAATCGATATCATGAGAGATCAGATATTGGCTATCGGCCTGAACAAGCGGTATTTTTGCGTACATGGAGGTATATCTCCCGAACGGCATACGATCGACGACATTCGCAAGGTGAGCCACTTCACATCGTCACCAGTGACGGACAGTGACGATGATGGTAAGTTACTTCCATTTTGCTTCCCAATCTCACTCCTTGACATTTTTGGCTGTACTTTCATTGGTATACATGTACTTTTGTGACCTAGAATACTTTTGAAGGCAATTTACTTTTTTGACTGCCTCAGAAAGCACTCTGGCAAGTGGAGCACTTGGCTTTTTTGTGCTTTTTCTACTTTTTTTGTGAAAAGCATGAAAAAACAAATGAGGGGTTTTCTTGATGTACCCCTACATTGCTACAAGTCTCAATAGGTAGCGTACGTCTGTATCATGCATGGCCATTCGTTCTTATACAGATCGACAGCATGTGATCCATTATTTGTAACGTTTACCGTACAGTACGCGAGGGTCCCGAAGTAGCTAGTGACCGCTGTAGGTTTCAGTTTCAATCTTTCAAAGGGGTTATCACCGCCTGTGCGGGGACACTGTCGTAAACGTGCAGCGTTAACATGTGGCCAAAAGACGAAGTTTCTGAGCTATGTCCCTATTCACAAGTTCAGGGCTCATGCAAGGGAGTTGTATGGGAGTACGCACAATGTGGGTGTAAGGGAAGCCAAGTTCGATAGGCTTCGCGCCCTCAATGCGTTGAATTTGTTCGGAAGAAAGCGAGATTTCCAACGCCTTGACATTCTGCTTCAGATGCTCCACCTTCCGCCCACCGACTAAAGGGAACACATATGGTGTCTTTTGCAGGAGGTACGCGATCGCAACTGTCCAACGACTGCTCAGCCTGACTTACCCTCACTCGTCTTGGAAGGGTAACTCACCGGCAGTAATACTCTCTGTCCCGACCTCCTTTGCAATCTGCTCAAGTACGAGACACACCTTTCTCTCCTCCTCTGTGCGCTCCCAGTTTGGTCCGAAGACCGCGCGACCCTTTTCTCCAGTCTCGCGTCGACGGGCCTCCTCCGCGTCCGACCGGATTTTCCCGCCGCCAAGCACGTCCCATGGCGCGAGGGCAAGTCCCTCAGCTCGGGCCATAGGAATGATATCGCGCTCGAACGAGCGTTCGAGCACGCTCCATCTCCCCTGATAGATTGAGAACGGGGTCTTTCCGTGGTCTTTCGCGTATTGGTTCGCCTTGGGTACGATCCAAGCTGGTGCGTCAGAGATTCCCTGTCACGTTGTCGTGAGTAAGATCGCGGCGAACGAGAGCGCGTTGCAACAACGTACCAAATAGAGTACTTTTCCTTGCACGACGAGGTTATGGAGTGCATTCATGATCTCTTCGACTGAAGTGGTCCAATCCCACCAATGGACATACAAGATGTCGATGTACGACGTGCGCAATTTCTTCAGGGATGCCTCGACAGCAACGCGGAGAGACTTTGCGTGATTTCCGGAGTAGTTGACCTTGTGAGTGATATCATCCTGGCCTCGCTTGAAGTTGGTTGAATACTAGCGATGATATTAGTACGATCGCGGGCTTTCAACACGAGGCATCTGGACTTGCCTTGGTTGCGATGACGAGTTGGTCTCGGATACCACGTTTCTCGGCCCACTCGCCGATGAATTGTTCAGATGTTTCGTCTTGGCTAGAGTCGAATGTCAGTTGTTAAGTAGAACATTACTATTCAAGGCATACTAATTGTTCGCAGTATCGATGAAGTTGCCCTTTTAAACTGAGGCTTAGTTGAAGTAAACACAAAGAAATGGAAGTTTGACCCACACCAAGGTCAAAATAGGCGTCAAGTAGCTTGAACGAGCTTTCCTTATCCATAGAGCCAAAGCCAAGGTCGTTCCATTTGTCTCCGATGCTCATGGCCCCGAGTTGGATTGGCGAGACACGGACACCGGCAAGGGGCGACAAGGTGCGATAGCGAGCGAGCCTAGAGACGGGAGTTTGGGGACCTGCCAACAGTGACATGATGAAGAGGCTGAAGTGTGAGGAAGGCTGTTATGGGGTAGATTGAGTGTGTTGGATGGTACCGTCCACGTCTCTGTCGACGTGCTATTTGTACTCGACCGTATTTCATGTAATTTCATGCACGAAGCTCGACGCCTTCGATGGATGCCAATGGATCGGCCGCCGATCGACGAATCGGCATCAAGTGGGTCGTAATTGAATTAGAAGCCGTGCCATCGCGTAGTCTGCTGACGCAGCGCACTGGCATGATAAGTCCGGTAGATTTCCGAGTACTGTACAGTACTGTAGTCAGCATGATGAACCTGAGTGTCCCTAGGGATGCTCGTGCTCTAACCAAGAGTGCCAATGGGACAAAGCTGTCGACTAAGCCCGTTCAGTGAGGACCAAATTTGTTACAAGTTGATCATGTGATTCCGGAATCGCGGGGTTATCTCTGCCAGTTCGACGCGTGGCGAACTTGCTGGCACGTCTGTGACTCGATCAGATGCGGCATCTCGGAAAGGTCGTACCCATTGCCTAACTGAATTTACTAATGTATCCACTTTGTGAAGTGGTGCTGCGTGGCACGTGATCATCAATCAACACCGCGACCCACATCCTCCGTCAGGTCGTACAAACAACGTACATGTCCAGATTTTATACATCACGCATACCTTCCTAATTCGAGTTGTTGGAAGTACCCACATCGCGCTACAAGGATGTGCCAGCAGCCCCTGAGATTTCAAGAGCCACGATGGGTACGACGATCTGTAGTCTGTAGCAAATACCTTCTTGCTGACCCACTTTGCGCTCTTTCTGGTACGATTTGTCCCCTGGGTGGTACCCATCGGGTCATCCTTCTGCCTCGCTGCATGTGGCTTCCATCTATGGAAGGCATTTGTTTATATATCGTATATGCTTTGCTATGACCACAAGAATGGCCATGGTCTTCTTTGGTTGTCATGGAGAATATGGCACTCTTGCTGTGCCTGATCATTATACTACTCCCATTATCTACCTACTACAGTAGTTGCGGGACCTGTGATGACTATGATGATTGAAAGGCCTACTGATGCCACGTTAATACTGGCATACGGCTTGGAAGTATTATAGGATAAAGGGTTTGGTTCTCCTCTGTCTATGAACGGTGTGCAACGCCCTCTCTGCATAGCACCTATTAGAGAGCAATGGCGCATAGATATAACCACCGAGTTCAATGCACAGTACGCATGTAGTACCAGCAGAATTGCCCTGGGTTACCACCCAGTTTACCTGGTATCGTGGTATCGTACTTACTTACCGGGACGGGATGACGTTCAAGGTATGGAGCAGTACCATGTGCTCATCGAAGACCCAACTGCCTAAAGTGCACTCTTTGCACAATAATATATTCCATACAATTTTTTTTTCAGTTTTTCTCGGTCTTAGTTCATATACAGTGCTGGACAGCAAAAGTCAACAAGTTTCCTAGCACCAGAACCAGAACTTTTTCAGAAAAATAGAGTTCAGAATTGTGATCAGGGGGGCTGAAAATGTCCAAAAACACCCTTTATGGGCTTTCCCGTGTATTTTTTGGGGTGGCCAACTATTGGGGTCAGGGTTTCAACATAATATCTAGTTTATAATGGCATCATCATTTCTGGACCAACCCTCCAGTGCAATTTCTGCATATGGATGGCCCACTTGGCTGCCTTCCCAGTCAAACTTGGTAAGCAGTCATATTTTGCCACATCAAGATGGTCTTTGGGTACATCTCTGTACTGTTGCTTGCACCATCCCCAGTACTGTATCCAGTAGTTAGCCAATGTATGGGAATAAATTAAATCAATGGGATTCAACTTGCAGTGGAATTTTGGGAGACAGTTTAACTATTTGTGATCAGGGTTATATTTATTTAAACTTTTCTTTCAATATTTTTGAAATAATAAAACTCTTAGAATCAGTTGAAGGCACTTTATTTCTCATGTGTTATCCGTTTAACTTATCAGTTATCATTGCTTTTTGATATTTTTGTGCCCATTGTCATGTCACGTGGGAGCACCAGACTCATTATCACATGGTTTGCCCTGCCCTTATCAGATAGTTTTCACCCTTTTCAACATCAGCATTGGATTCACAAGGGCAAATGGTGTCGATTCATATACTTTTCAATTGATTAACCCTAACTTTAGGGTTGGCCAACTATCAAATTTTGCACAAAGTAAAGTAAGGTAGGCCACATTCAGTTATGGTTAATATCACATGATGTGACATTTCTGTGACCATATATGACAATACTGTGACAACCATCTATGATAAGACAAGGACGCCTTTTTGCTGTGAATTTGGTCATGTATCATTAAAAGGAAAGTAACTGTAAAGTTGAATGGTGTAGTGGTTATTATGTTTTGTTTACATGAGTGAGCAGGCCGGGGCTGTCAGTTCGATCCCATGAGAGTGTAACATATTTTCTTTTCATCCACATGAGTCCATCAACATTGGATATGCTTTTTTTCATAGTAGCAAATCTCATATCATGTATTGAAAATTTTATACTATTTTTCTGCATCTTCTAAACACCAATTTAGAGGTTGGGTGATTTTGGTCGAATTTCAGGTGTCAGTGCACCACAGCAGCCCGCATTTGTAGTGAGGCAAACGCCGGTCCGAAAATGGACACATAGGGAGTTTCAACAAAGACAATCATACTTCTCCTTCAAAATGGCTTAATTAAACATATAAAATACACAGATTTGTTCTAATAACATATTTTCATGATTCCATCATTTCCAAATTCCCATATAGTTCTCTCTCATCATCTAAGTCATAATCTTTTCACGATCTTGTCACTTTTGGTCACTTTTGGTCATGTGATATGGATGGGGCAAACATAGGACAAACATGAAGGATCATCTCCTCCTTCAAAAAGACTTGAAAAAAAAGCTAAAAGCCACAGTTCTGTCTGAATAACAAATCTTCATGTTTTCATTGGTACAAATATCACTTTTATTTGTTTTCTAGAGAGCCAATCCATTTCTTCACCATTTATCACGCTTTGTCACACTGGTCATGTGATATTCATCGAAACTGAATGCGGCCTACCTTAGTGTTTATTTTGTGTTTTGAACAAAAATACATCATTAATATTTTTTGTCGACTTTTGCTGTCCAGCACTGTACCGCCACCCGATATTGTCCATTTCCACGTGTTTGTGTTTGTACGTATCCGACTCAAACGCATTAACGCTCACACGTTCATTCGAGTTCGGGATCAGCCACACACACCGTCTCCACGAGTTCAGACAATCTAAAATGAACTCATTTATTTTAGTAGATCAGTGCTAGGCCTAAGGTTTGATGCATGATGCCTTGAGGTGCAGGGCATCCGGGAAAAAATGAAACAAATGGAACGGATACGGTATGGTTAATATACGTCTGATCGGTAGGGGTTTCTGACTATGGATCCTGACCCAGACACCAGTGGCAATGCGCCAACCGGCAGGAGGTAACCACAAGGATATACAAAAAAAGGGTTGAGGTCGAAAACATTCACGTCCGGGAAGCGTGGATTCAAGCGGGGCGTTAGCACAGCCAGTAAATTGTCCCCACGCACGGCGATTGATTGAGTTCCACCTGGTGACTGTGGATCCATCATCCGTGGGTGCGGTGCGAACCGTGAACTCATCTTCCCACGGATTTACGGCAGTTTGCGGTTGTTTCCCATACGTCAGCGGCGGAATGATTGCCAACATTTTTTGACTTGTCGTGCAGGTCAGAACGGGATTTTACCGTCTCTGGGTGTGGTATTCTGCACACCGATTTTCTCTTTCTTTCTACAGTTTCTCCCGTTACCTAACAATTTGCTAGCAGATGCCAACACGCGGCGGTAGTGCGGCAAGCTAAGCGTTCACAGTTAATAGGCAAGGTCCATTTGAAACATGCATAACCCTGCCCGAAAAGACGCGGCAGTCCAGCGCTCGTTCCGTGTATAGTGATCATGCAAATCGACAAGCCGCACAATATCAAGGTCGTGGCATAACACGCCGCGATTCTTGCAATAGGGTCCCGGGACCATGCTTTTAGGTCATGTCATGGCTTATCCGCTACTCACGCCGAAATGAAATCCAGAGACACAAATAACCTGGTAAACAACTAGCCCTATATAATAACCACTCACGTTATAACATGCCCCACTCTAACTCTACCTGTGGATCTGTACTAGCGATGGCTTCTCTCATGGTGGCTCTCGATCTTGTTGTTCTCGTGGCTTTCCTCTCTGTTATTTTGGCTGCCCGCGACCATCAAAGGCGAAGAGGATGTCCTTATCCCCCTGGACCACAACCGCTTCCATTAATAGGCAATCTACTCGATATTCCAAAGGAGTTCTCTTGGCTCTCATACGCTCAACTCTCAAAGAAATATGGTATGACTCACCTTGTAGCAAGGTTCCTCCTGACTGAGCGAATTCCAGGCAACATCTTATCTTTCCGAGTCTTTGGCCGGGTAATTGTGGTGTTGAATTCCATCAAAGCGAGCAAAGATATCCTCGAAAGACGCAGTGATATCTACTCTGATCGTCCTGTGATCCCAATATATGAGATGTATGTGTTCTTAGAGTTTGGCATTCTGGCATGGCGTTGATGAGAGCCAAGGATGAGGTGGGAATGGCTCGTACCTTTCGCAAGACACACGGAATTTTGGCGTCAAGCACGCAAGCTACTTGATCGTGGTCTTCGACCAGGCACTGTAGCGGCGTATCGCCCTGTGCAACAAGCAAAGGCACGCGTTCTCCTCACCCGGCTGTTGGCAAATCCGGATGACTGGGAGACTCACCTCGAATGGTTCGTGATATTTCTATTCATGAGGCCAAGTCAAGTCTCCCTAAGCGTCTCACCGACTGTCTAGCCTCTCAGGAGAGCAAATCTTAGCCATGGCATATGGTTACGAAGTTCAAGGGCGCCATGACCATAAAGTCAGCGTTGCAAAGGAAATGGCCCAACTTGTTTCAGAAACCGCCCTCCCCGGTCTCTTGCTCGTCAATGATATCCCTTTGCGTGGGTAGTCTCTCTCGTATTGGATCCATTCGGCTTACGACAATCTTCATTAGTACGATATATTCCTGAATGGCTCTCGTGGTTAAGCTATAAACCTCTGGCCCGTTATGGCTACAATTTAGGGAATGAGGTCATACATGGGCCGATGACATTCGTCAGAGAAAGCATAGTGAGGAATTACCTGAATGTTCGAATGCGTTGGGAGGCTCATTCTTCCTTAGCTCAATGGCACTGCCCGACCGTCACTTGCGCTTGAGAGTCTGGAAGAAACAGAGAAGCTCTGGGGAAACGAACGCACCAAGGCAGAGGAAACGATTGCTGGAGCCCTGGGATCGATGTATGCAGGTAAGTGACTTATCGATGCCCGAAAGCCCGTTGATAACACGCTCTTTAGCCGGCACCGACACAGTAAGTGGATAAGCAAAAACTGCGAGTATGGTTGCACAGTCAAGTCCTCGTTTGTAGACATTGGCTTCCGTGATAGTGTTCTTCGTAGCTGTTCTGGTCCGTCCAGACGTTCAGACGATGGTACAGAAAGAACTCGATGCCGTCACTGGGAGAGAGCGACTTCCGACCTTCGAAGACCGTCCGAGATTACCGCTTGTCGATGCTGTATGTAGAGAAGTTCTGAGGTGGAGACCTGTCACGCCTCTTGGTGAGTTTATTGCCACACTGACCGACCTCACTCAAAGATCTCATAATGCGCAGGCATTGCTCATGCGGCCACAGAAGATGATTTCTACGAGGGTTACTTTATACCCAAGGGTTCGTTGTCTTAGCGTACATGTCTCTTTCACTGATAGCCATCCGTGTTTTCAGGCGCGATCGTACTTGGTAACTCATGGTACGACATCCCGCGTCTTCCTTTCAGCTTAGCTTCAATTAGCTCATAGGGCGATCTTACACGACCCGGCCATGTACCCGGAGCCAGATGCTTTCAAGCCAGAACGATTCATCAACGCAGATGGGAGCTTGCGTGATGATCCAGTATTGTCATCAGCATTTGGATTCGGAAAACGAGTTTGCCCTGGGAGACACTTCGTCGATGCTTCCCTCTTCATTGTTGTTGCGTCTATACTCTCTGTTTTCAAGATCGAGAAGGCCAAAGGCTCTGGTGTGGGGCCTGGCGCGTATCCATTTACGGGAAACGGCATCAAGTACGGTCTTCACTTGGCATCAGTGTTGTGTTGACTCTCAGACCTGACCCTTCGTGTTTTTTCCCCCAGCCGTCCCGTCCCCTTTTCCTGCTCCGTCGTCCCAAGGGATAAAAGGGCAGAAGAACTTATTGTCGCAGAGTCTCTGTCACAGTAACCTATTCAGGTCGTTTTGCTTGATGTCGTACATTTCGACTTTATATGGAGGTACCTTACCTTAATAAGCACGGTAACCTTAGGTCGGTGGGATTGATAACCTGTCTGAGTGACAATTGTTGCGCACGGATTTGTTGCTGACGATGCCTGTATTGTGTGAAATAAGCCAGCACTTACTCCCAAAATGGCCGTTTGCCGGTTACCAACACGCCGTGGTAGCGCGGCGGCAAAACTGAGCAGAGCGATTCGCTGGCGAAACATATATCACGTGATTATTGTCTCACGTGACATAGCATAGGTTAGCACCCTAACTTTGTGCGGATGACATGCATGACCCTGCACCTGCACGGTAATGCATGGTTGTCGCGTTGAAATGACATCTAGGGGTGTAGAAATATGTGGGAGTCTGGTGAGTTTGAGGGCATGTGTGAGGGACCTTATTCAATACCTGGGCAGCATTGGGCAACTCAGACTCAGAGCAAGGGCTGTCCACGCTACTCAGTCACGGTACTACTGTCCTATATACATATAAAAGAGTGTCAACACGGTACGGGATACGACACGTCGAACCGTAAACGCGAGGTGAAACACGAGCCTTGCTCAAAGTGTCAGGGGACTCTCCGGGGGTATCCATTCACCAGCGCTTCTTGACAATTTAACAATAAGCGGCACTTTATAATTAAACCACTCCCGTCTCAACATGCCCCCACTCAACTCTGCCCGTGACGATGGCCTCTCTCATGTTAGCCCTCGACCTTCTTGTTCTCGTGTCATTCTTCGCTGTTATTTTGGCAATCCGTGACCACCAAAGGCGGAGAGGGTGCCCCTACCCACCTGGGCCACCACCGCGTCCCATAATCGGCAATCTACTCGATATCCCAAAGGGTTTCTCCTGGCTCTCATACATGCGACTATCAAAGAAATACGGTACGAATCACGTCGTCGCGAGGTTACTTCTAACAGAACGAATTTCAGGCGATATCATATCTTTGCGCGTCTTTGGACGAGTAATCGTCGTGTTAAATTCCATCAAAGCAAGCAAAGACCTTCTCGAAAAACGTGGAGATATCTACTCCGACCGTGCTGTCCTTCCTATCTGCGAGATGTATGTGTTTTTCTACGTTAGAACTCTTGCGTAGGGCCTGATGGCGCTCAGGATGAAGTGGGAATGGATCATACCACTTGCAAGGAACACCGAATATTGGCGCCAAGCACGCAAGCTGCTTGACCGTGGCCTCCGACCAGGAGCCATATCGGCGTATCGTCCCCTGCAGCAAGCCAAGGCACGCACTCTCCTCGTCAATATTTTAGCAAAGCCGGATAAATGGGAAGCCCACCTCGAACAGTTTGTCGTGTTTCTCTCGCCGTCACTATGTTTCTCTTAACGTCCATTTTCTACAACTGTTCTGTTCAGCCTGTCAGGAGAGCTGGTCCTAGCGCTGGGGTATGGCTACGAAGTCCAAGGTCCCGATGATTGGAGGGTCAACGTGGTCAAAAAACTGACTGGATTTGGAGCTGGAATACTACTTCCAGGTGCCTTACTCGTCAACGATCTCCCTTTCTGTGAGTACTCTCCTTGATATCAAGAAATTTTCGGATTACAAGAACTCACTTTAGTAAGACACATTCCTGAATGGCTTCCGTGGTTTAGTTATAAGCCCCTTGCTCGTCGCGGCTACGATATAAGTCAGAAGGCCAAGAATGGACCGATGTCGTTCGTCAGAGAAAGTATGGTGAGGAAGTGTTTTGCGTGATCGAGCACGTTTTAACATTCACCGTTCGCTAGGCTAACGGCACCGCTCAACCGTCCCTTGCTCTCGAGATTCTGCAAGAAACGGAGAAATTACGGGGCTCAGAACGCGAAAAGGCAGAGGAAGTGGTTTCCGGCGCACTAGGATCGATATATATAGGTGAGTGATCTCTCCATGAGTGATACCCAGTCGTCGAACTAAAGGAATCTCAGCTGGGACGGACACAGTACGTGGACTAGTACATATTTGCGAGCATGCCATCTCGATGACGTCCTCGCTTTCAGACAGTGTCCTCCATAATATCGATCTTCATAGCTGTTATGCTTCATCCAGAGATACAGATCAGAGCACAGGAGGAAATCGATGCAGTCACTGGTAGGGAGCGCCTTCCGGCTTTCGAGGATCGCCCAAGGCTGCCATTCGTCGAAGCAATATGCAGGGAAGTTCTGAGGTGGAAACCCGTCCTGCCGCTTGGTGAGTTTAGTACCAGTCTATCGATCGCGTACTCAAACGCGTCGCGAGCCACAGCCGTACCTCACGCAGCCACAGAAGATAACGTCTACGAAGGTTTCTTTATACCTAAGGGTTGGTTGTTTTGGCGTTCGAATGTCTTTCGCTGATCATCAACCTATATTTTTAGGCGCGCTGGTGATTGGGAACGCATGGTGCAAATTCTGTCGTATTGCCTTCTGGCTTGGCTTAAATCATTCTTAGGGCAATCTTACATGACCCGGTCATGTACCCTGAACCAGATGCCTTCAAACCAGAACGGTTCCTCAACGCAGATGGAAGCCTGCGTGATGACCCAACTTTAGCATCAACATTTGGATTTGGAAAACGAATCTGTCCTGGGAGACACCTCGTCGATGCCACCTTATTCATCGTCGTTGCGTCTTTGCTCTCTGTTTTCAAAATCGAGAAGGGTAAAGGCGCTGGCGACACGCCCGATAGTTATCGATATACAGGCGGCACCGTGAGGTACAGTCATCATATGCTGTCCGAGTCGCTAGTGTAGGATCGACTCTGAGATCTGACTGTTGATGGTTTTCTTTTCAGCCGTCCGCTCCCTTTCCCCTGCTCCATCTTTCCAAGGGATAGAAAGGCAGAGGAACTGATCGCCGCCGAGTCCCTGGCACATTGAGCTATTCAGGTTGTTTTGTTTTGTTTCATGGTTTCGATTTCGTGTACTCCCTTTGCGTCTTTACGCGGTGACCTTGTTTGGGTGGCTTAATTAATGTATTGGGTGTCAAAGGACTGGCACCGGATTAACCGATGAGAGCAGATACAGCCAACGATTACAGTACTCGAGGACCTTCCTATGGGGCGTCGCGTTGTCCCGAGCTGCACATCGCCCTAGTTGTCAGGTTACAAGGAGGACCATCATATTGTATATACGAACATGAGCCAGGTCTCCGACAAAATGGCTACTCATATACTGGTTGTAGGGCCACAATGATAAGCGGGAACCCGCAACAAGCACCATCGGGAGGGGTTCGAAAGTGGAAATCAACGCAGCCGGCAAAGCTGCCGTTGACTTCTTGACTAGAACCATCGGTGACATACCAAGGGCTGGCCAGTTGGACTGACGAAGTTGAACAGCAGATAAGGTAGGGTCGTTTTAGTTTCAACGAACGTCACGTGATAAAAGTGACAAAATGCGTGACAAACACAATTTTTTGAATTCCTTTCTAGCAACAACACATATTCAAAATGTGCTTGCGCTCAAATGACTTAAATGTAATGATTCAACTATGAGCGCGAGCCGTTTTTTAAAATATTTAGTTTGGGAGGAGAAATTCAAAAAGTTGCATCTCCCATGATGGCGTGTGTGCTGAAAGTTCAAGTTCCGACGGCATGACATGGCGCGGCTGATCGGACCGGGTTATAGATTAGATAGCACAATAATGTATTGTGTGCGCTCATATACTCTTTTGTCGTCAATAGCCCATTGTTGTCGATCACCCATTCAATGTACCCATTTTTGTATCACACTGGTCATTCTCTCGTTTGTAACCAGTAGCTACTCTAAGAGCGGTGTCTGTGTGTTCTGCATTTCCTTGCGCTCGCCCCCAATAAACTCTCCCTCTCCGTGCTTGCAAAGTCTGCTACAACGTCGAAGGGTGTCTTGAAGTACTAGATGGGTCGCCATAAGCGAAAGATTGCAACCTGGACGATGAACCTGCCAAACCGTGACCTCCCAAAAAAGAAAAAAACCAAACATTCAGTTTCAGAAGGTGGCGAAGACAAGGAAAACATACCTGAGCGTGCTGAAGGCTTAAACACTTCGTCTAACTTGCCATTGTCGTCGCTTTCTACACCCCAAAGACCCAAAGAACCTTCCCAAGCTGGTGTGGGGCAGTTGCCCAGAAAGGAGCCTGAGCGGATCCAGACACTGGGAAATCAAACGTTGGCAGTGAGTAACATGTCAAACGCGTAGGGTCGGAATGTCATCCCACATGTACATTCCAGCAAATTACAGGTCTTCAATCTGCAAAGGCTCGGATCGTGACCTGTGAGGAAGTGCTCGATGAGGAAGACGAGTATCAGTACCAAAGAGCGGCGTGTTTCCTCCCAGCGGATGGAGAGCTTGCCTTGGAAGAGATCGACGTGGCGAACAAAGCGGACTTGGAGGTTGCGGAGATGGACTCGTTTGCAGGCCTATATCGGATAGACGCAGCCACGGACTTGGATGGCGCATACCCAGACAACGAACCAGACGCGGATGTGGACGCCGAGCCCGAGGGAAATAGCGGATTTGGAGCGATGCATAGTGATGGATATCGCCGCCAAGCACCCACCATCCCAGATGCACGGCTTGCTCTTGGGGACCTGGAAAGAATTTTATATCCAAAAAGACAGAAAAAGAAGGGATCCGAGGCCGAATACGAAACGTGCCAGACTCCATTGGATCCCGTCACCCGAGCGCGGGTGGACGACATCCGGAGCTTCCTTTGGCGATATTGTGACTTCGATGCCGATGGCAAACCCCGAAACATATCAGCAGGGAGCTGGATGCAGGCTTCGATGGATATTGCAGGCTCCGAGACAAAGGGGTCTTGGCGAGCGCGAATCTTGCGGGCATCAGCAAAATCATATATTCAAACGCGAGAACTCCCAATGCACGATTACGGAAAAAGAAAATCCCGGATCAACAATGAAGAGCTCTCCTCCGAGATCCAGATTCATCTCCAAAGTGTCGGCAAGTATGCTTCCGCCGAAGATATAGTCAAATTTTCCAAGGACGATGATGTCCAGAAGCGATATGACTTTACCAAGCCGATCTGCTTGACCACCGCAAAGCTTTGGATGAGCTTATTGGGGTACCGCTGGACAAAGGAGCCGAAGGGGCAGTACCAGGACGGCCATGAACGTGAAGACGTGGTGAAATACCGGCAGGAAGTCTTCTTGCCTGCTTGGGCCAAGTTCGAGAAGCGCTTGCGTGTTTGGACCGACGACAACATTCATCTCAAGCTTGATGAAGACCCTAACGCGACGCCACTGGCAGATACCAGGAATACAGTTGTCTGGTTCCATGACGAATCTACTTTCTATGCACACGACCGTCGCGCTGTACGCTGGGTGCATAAGGATGAGAGTGCCAAGCCCCAGCCAAAAGGCGAGGGTGCCTCACTGATGGTGGCCCACTTCGTCTCTGCAGATTATGGCTACCTCCAATCACCCGATGGAACTGAAACTGCTCGCGTTTTGTTCAAGGCCGGGAAAGGACGGGATGGATACTATACAAACGAGCGCATTATACAGCATGCCGAAAAAGCGATCGAAATCGTTCAAAAGCACTACCCTAACGATGATCATGTCCTGATCTTCGACAACGCAACGACACACGTCAAACGAGCCGATAATGCACTCTCCGCCCGTCATATGCCTAAGAATCCTGTGCGCTCATGGGGAGTCACTGTCCCTGTCAAGAACACCAACGGTACTACGATGTGCCATCCTGATGGCAAGCCGCAGAAGACGAAGGTTCCCATGGAACCTGGACGCTTTGCCAATGGAGAGCCACAGCCGCTCTATTTCCCTGATGGACATGAGAAGGCAGGCTGGTTTAAAGGAATGACGCAGATCCTTCAGGAGCGCGGATTTGAGGCCGAATCCAAGCTGCGAGCCGAATGCAAAGCATTCCAGTGTCCGCCCGGCGGTGAAATCAGGTGCTGTTGTCGCCGATTCCTCTACAATCAACCCGACTTCAAGCAAGTCGAATCTGTCCTTGAGATGACCTGCCGCGCGAAGGGTGTTCGGGTGTTGTTTTTGCCGAAGTTCCACTGCGAACTGAATTTCATTGAGCAAGTCTGGGGTTGTGCAAAGCGTGTGTATCGCGAATTCCCACCCTCATCCAAGGAGTCCGACCTTGAGAAGAATGTTGTGGATGCTCTCAACTCAGTGTCACTCCTCATGATGCGCCGGTAAGTTGGCTTGCATGCATTGTCACCTCCGGCCAGGTCAATGACGCACACTCACAGGTATGCAAGACGGTCGCGGCGATTCATAGATGGATACAAGGAGGGTCTCAGCGGCAAAGAAGCAGCCTGGGCAGCCAAAAAGTATCGTGGCCATCGCGTTCTCCCAGGATCAACCATTTCCAAGATCTAATTGCATATATTGCCTTCAATAATGGATGCACACCCTTGTAACTTATTGTAGTATCTATTGTAACATAAATTTGTATCTAAACGATGGCGGTTTATCATGCATGACCTGGGCCACACCAACAAGGTTCAAGCCACCCTGCGGACGTTGAAATACATCGGCTGAAGGGTCCCAACTTGGGAGGTAACGCAGTGTCACCTCACGTGACGTTCGTTGAAACTAAAACGACCCTACCTTAGTTTGTCTGACGACTCTGACCCTGAGTGCCAGTGCTGAGTTGCGCTTGTGCGGTGAAAGTTAGGGTAGGCTGACCAATACCGCTGATGTCATCAAGCACTACGCGTCACGTGTGAGACGCGACATGTGTCATTTACAACTGACTCTGACTCGGAACGTACTGAGCACCCAACACTACTACTTAATCACGTTATGACAAAATGACCTAAATAACAGGGATTTGGCGACGATAACTTGCGACAGGGCGCGAACTGAAGTTCAGCAACCTGTATTGAATTAAAAAAGGTGGGGCATTTTGGCATCAGTGCTGCATCAGCTCATCCGTTATTGCGATTAGCTCGGTTCACACGATTTACACTGAGTATGAGAGAATAACCTCGTTTACGGAACAAAATTAGACCATCCCTAGGACAGGGCGCTGCGGCAAAGATATCACATGTGGCTATTTAACTGGTGTCAATAATATAATAGAGATTGTATAACACCAGATGGTGACTAACAGCCGATTCTAATGCCTCATTATGGTACACCCTTATTATACATGGCACCTGCAGCGCTGGCGATAATTTCATACCCAAAAACCTCCGACACCTGACCTGAATATTTCAATGTGATAGAGATTCGGTGACGATAAGTTCTTCTGCCCTTCTGTCCCTTGGAACAATGGAGCAAGAAAGGGACTTCGGACGCCTGAAAAGAAAATCATAAGCGGGCAGGTCTCAGAGTCTATCCCACGCTAGCCCAAAAAATGCATGATGACCGCACATTATACCGAAACCTGTGTACGGATAGACACCAGGCCCTCCGTCTGTGCCCTTGGGCTTCTCGATCTTGAAAACAGAGAGCAAGGATGCAATAACGATGAACAAGGTGGAATCGACGAAGTATCTCCCAGGGCAGATTCGTCTCCCGAATCCATATGTTGATGACAACACTGGGTCATCACGCAAACTTCCATCTGCGTTGAGGAACCGATCTGGTTTGAAAGCTTCTGGGTCTGGGTACATGGTCGGGTTATGCAAGATCGCCCTAAGAATAGTTGGAGCCAAATCGAATATAATAATTCAGATATCGCACCATGCATTCCCAACAATCATTGCACCTGGAAATGTTGGTAGGCTTTCAGCAAAAAAATACTCATACGCCACGACGACCAACCTTTAGGTATAAAGTATCCCTCGTATACGTTGTCTTCTGTGGCCGCATGAGGTACAGCTATGGGTCGTGGAGTCAATTTGAGTGGGTGATCTATCAATAGTACAAAACTCACCAAGAGGGATGGGCGGCCTCCATCTGAGAAGTTCCCTGCATATTGCATCGACGAAAGGCAAGCTTGGTCGATCATCAAAAGTCGGAAGTCGCTCTCTCCCAGTGACTGCGTCGATTTCTGCCTGTGCTTTCGTCTGTATTTCTGGATTAAGTAAAACCGCAACGAAGAATGTCATGACGGAAGACACTGTCTGAAAATGAGGTCTTGACTAAGATGGCATCCTCATAAAGATCTACTCGGTTCACGTACCGTGTCGGTCCCGGCTAAAGGGTACTTTAACAATCAAGTCTCGCGCATCGAGAGGTCACTCACCAGCATATATCGATCCTAATGCACCAGCCACCACTTTATCTGCCTTTTCGCGTTCTTCTCCCTGCAGTTTCTCCGTCTCTTGCAGATTCTCAAGAGCAAGTGATGGTCGAGCAGTGCCGTTAACCTAACAAACAGTGAATGTTAAAAGATGCTCGATCATGCAAAACTCTTCCTCACTATGCATTCTCTAGCAAATGACAATGGTCCGTGCATGACTGCCTGACCCAAATCACGACCTTGACGTGCAAGAGGCTTATAGCTGAACCACGAAAGCCATTCAGGAATGTGTCGAACTAAAATAAATCCTTGTAAGCCAAGGATGCATCCGATATAAAAGGAGGGTACTCACGGATAGGGAGATCGTTGACAAGTAAGGAACCAGGATTGATCACTTCACCTGCAAGTTGGGCCAGTTTTCTGGCATTTTTGATCCTCCAATCATCGCGGCCTTGGACTTGAAAACCATACCCCAGCTCCAATATAAGCTCTCCGGTCAGGCTGGGGAATTTGGAATACTATTAAAGAAGTCTAGTGTCGCCGACGGAAATATGACGAACTGTTCGAGGTGGGCCTCCCACTCATCCGGCTTTGATAATAGATGGACGAGGAGAATGCGTGCCTTGGTTTGCTGCAGTGGACGATACACTGATGTGGCCGCTGGTCGAAGACCACGGTCGAGCAGCTTGCGTGTCTGACGCCAAAAATCGGTGTAACCTGCAACCGGTACGACCCAATCCCACTTCATCCTGGGCGTTCATTAGATATCATGAAAAATGTTGATGTAGAAAATACGTACATCTCGCAAATCGGAATTACAGGGCGATCAGAGTAGATATCGCCACGTTTTTCAAGGAGGTCTTTGGTTGCTCTGAAGGAATTCAGTACGACGATAACTTGACCAAAGATATGGAAAGATAAGATATCGCCTGGAATCCGTTCTGTCACGAGCAACTATACCAGAGAGGGCATCGTACCGTATTTCTTGGAGTGTTCCATGTATGAGAGCCAAGAGAACTCCTTTGGGATATCGAGTAGGTTGCCAATTATGGGAAGCGGTCGTGGACCAGGCGGGTAGGGGAGTCCTCTTCGGATTTGATAGTCGCGAATAGCCAAAAATGCAGCAAGGGAACACGCGAGAACAAGGAAATCGAGAGTCAGTATAAGAGAAACCATGATGGGAGGCAGAGCAAGGGTGGGAGGCGTCGACTGTCGACGCTAGGAGAGGTTTTGTATATGGCTAGATATTGATAGAGCTATTGATGTCATCACCTTGAGACATGCTTAATGTGCCTGATGGTAACGCAACTGCATGTTACATCAGAGCCTTGATGTTCGGAATCTCGTCAATTTGGGCGTCTACTGTACTTATAATAACGACAGAATTTCCGCCCCATTTTCATGTTGAGTCCCAGACATCACGCATGCGACATTGTGGGATTGTCATATCATATCATACAATCGGCGGTGCGTTAGAATGCTACTCTGTCGTGTTTGGTGTTAATTAAATATGAACATTAGAACGCTCAACTTTCCACACTGTCACCGCCCGGCCCCGAGATTGTGGCTGCGTCACCAGCCCGTGTGCCAGTGGCATCATGATCCGGCGCCGTCTTGGCGGCGAGGCTGTATCTAGAAAGAAAGTCACCGTGCGAGACACAATACGGCCAGAGTAGGAGGACAGTGAAGGAACTAGTGAGTCCTACTGTCTCGTTTTCTGGGCCGCCCGTATGGGGTGTTGGGGAGAAGGCATCGATCGCCTGCCAGTGCTGGAAACCGTCAGAAGGAAATGCCGTAAGTTCGCGTCACGTGTTGACCAGTCCAGTTCAGATTCGGATCTTACTCTAATTCGTTTCAATAGTCCACCCGCCACTTCCTTTGGCGCTCATGAATATAATGTGACCGGTGGTTCTAATGAAGCATTGCGTGATGATAGGAATTCTGGTTGTAGTGAATGTCTCGCTTGAAACTTTGAAAGATCCCGATCAAAACAAGGATCAAAGCTCCTCCCGGACGTGAACCCCAGCAATCTCTCACTCACCACTATGGTAATATCCTCTCGCCAGTTTGTGTGAGTGTTTCTGTAGTCTGTATTGACATCCTGGGTTGAATGCAAGTACAGAGTATAATTATCCAAAACTCCCGACTAGGGCGCGAGGTGGCTGGGGGCTACGTGAGGTACGATCATTAGAGAAAGCCTTCGTCGGAATTGGAATTTGAAGGTGAGTTCCTGTCACGTGCTCCGAACTTCCGTTCAGTTCACCAGTTCACACAGTTTATCAGGTGCAAGAACCATACAAAAATCGAGTCATGTTGACGGGCTAGGCGCAGCGGGTGGTCACAGGTTCTCACATGATGGTCGAACAGTGCTCGATTCCGGGGCTACAGCGCGTGCATACCTTGACACCGCTTAGCACTTGGAAAGGACAAATGGAAATGTTTCTATAGTCAACAAAAACAAGTCCAGCATGCCAGACCCAGTAGCGACGCCGCCCTCGTGGACGTTATCTGGCTTAGTCCGCACCAACCATCCAGCCTGTTCATCTTTCATCTCTCCAAAAAGCGCCCACCCGGACACGCCAAGCTTGCTCGCCACGTTCGCACACACGCTCCCCGCATCAGACCGGACGAGATACCCGGGGATACATCGTAGCGGGCGGATGAGTTCCCACGCTGCGCGCTCTTGCTCTGGCGGCTGTATGACCAACTGTGGGATGTTTCCCAGGTACTGTAGACGCTGTTCCCACCGCCCTCTCGCCGCGGTTTGAGCACGAGGTCGTGTGCGCGACACCCCGCTTCCTCTGCACCTGCCCTGCCACCTGCACCGAGTGACCACATGCGCGTCCATGTATCGCGCATCGTCGCGGCGCCCTCTGAGGGCGCGAGGAAGCGCTCGAGCATGCCTGGGTGCGTGAGCACCTCCTGTACCTTTTTGGCGCCGGCGAGCTGCAGGGTAAGCCCCGGGCACTGGACAGCGCGCGAGCTTTCAAGGAGAACACGCGTTTCATAGTCAGCCTGTGATGCATAGTCGTTTGGCACGTATCCGGTGCGGCAGTAGGCAATCGAGGTCTCTATGAGGCTGACATTGAGTCGAGGTGAGACCGGTACTATGAGAAGAGCACAAGATGGAGAGATGGTTGTAGTTGCGGCAAGTTCAGCGAATGTTCAGCGAGTGACGCGAATGCAGTGGCTACGACTCACCTATATCACAGAAACATGAGATGGAAACTGTGTAAGGCACGACTCAAAAGAGTTGATATTATACCAGGCGTTGATCAAAGGTGTTCCGTTCATGGGGCGCGACGACAAAAATTATGTGTGCACTGTTACACTGGGGTTGAATCAAGCAATCCTTGGACAAACCCTGGTTATACACACTCGGGGACGCCATATACTCTATGGGCTTCTGCGTGTCCATCTGCGGGACCCTTAGTAGTATAAATTTCTGGAAGATTGCCTGGTGACAGAGCAGATGAATATGCCAAGGTAGCCAGTTGACTCTAAACGGATAGCTAAATAACGATTACCCATGAGACAGCGAAAAGTTCTGGCAGGCACACACCGACGGATGCACCCCGGCAACATGTGGCAGGAGACCCCCGCCTGACGCCGCAATGGTGTTGAATTCTACTTGTTTGAGTGAGACCGAATCATCAAGCGTTCGTTGATGTAACAGTAGTCACAGCAAAACAGGCCGAGATGGAGTTGCTGTCAAGTCTATTCGTCACCACCTAATGGGGCGGAGAATGTCCTACGCACTGGTGGGACTCCTTGATCTCGAAGCGTCTGAAAGGTGAACCTGATTCGCAGGGTCAATTGACCTTGGACATGATCACAGAGTAATTTGTCCAAGTGGAGATCATAGCTGCCCCCTCGCCTCAGAAATCCAAATACCATTACTACATGTCCTTCGGGCACCAAGACTTCTGTGAACATATGGCAACATATCATGCCTTGTATTACACCCTAGTTTGTTCTGCGAGTGATTGCATTAATAAGCAGTCAATCCGATTCGAGACGACTTACCTTGCGAATCCACCAGCAGGACACTGTCCAGCACGCTAAACCCAGTAGCAACACCCCCTTCATCGACGTCGTCAGCCTTAGTCCGCACCAACCATCCGGCCTGCTCCTCCCTCACCTCCCTTCCCTCTCCAAACAACGCCCACCCAAACACGCCAAGCTCGCTCATCACACGCGCGCTGACTCTCCCCGCGCCAGACCTGACGAGGTACGCGCGGACGCCTCGGGGTGGGCGGATGAGTTCCATCGCAACCCACGCCGCGCGCTCTTGCACTGGCAGCTGCGCGACGAACGGCGGTATGTTTTCTCGGTAGACGTTATTCCCGCCGCCTTCGCGCTGCGGCTTGAGCACGAGCTCCTGCGCGCGCCGTACCGCTTCGTCCGCACCTGCGCCACCATCTGCATCGAGCGACCATATGCACACCCAGCTATCGCGCACTGTCGCAGCACCCTCTGAAGGCGCGAGGAAACGTTCAAGCATACCTGGGCGCGTGAGAACCTCTTGCACCTTTTTCGCGCCAGCGAGTTGTAGGGCGAAGCTAGGGCACTGTGCGGCGCGCGAACTTTCTAGGAGGGCACGTGTCGCGTAGTCAGCCGGTGATGCGTAGTCTTTTGGTGCGTATCCAGTACGGTAGTAGACAACAGAGATTTCTACATGGGTAACACCAAGTCCAGTTGAGAGTGGCGCGACGAGAAGGGCGCGCAACGCAGAGATTGATGCGCCCGTAGCAAGTTCAGCGAATGTTCGGCGGATAACGCGGATGCCGTAGCTATGAATCTAATTTACATTAATGAAGAGTGCGACGAGGATTGAGACGCACGACTCGAAGAGTTGATATTCTAACAGGCGTTGATCAAATATGTTCCGCTCATGGGGCTCGACGACAAAAAGTATATGTGCACTATTACACCAGGGTTGAATCACACAATGTCTGGAGAAATTCTTGCAATACGCACTCGGAGACGCCATATGCGCTATGGGCTTCTGCGAGACCCTTGGCGAGATCACTGGTAGTACTATTACTCGGGAGATTGATTGGTGACAGGATGGGTGATATGCCAAAGTAGCCAGTAGACTCTAATAGGTAGCTAAATATAGGACATTCATGTGACGCCCAAAAGGCACTGGCAGGACCACACACCGATGCATCCCGGCAACTCGCTGTGAGAGGCCCCCAAACGAGGATGCGATGGTATTGAACTCCACTTGTTTGAGTGATATGGATTCATCGGGTGTTGGTTGGTGTAACATGTAGTCAGAGCGAAACAGGCCAAGATGGAGTGGCTGGTGGGTTCTGTCAGTCAGCACAGAACAAAACGGATGATGTCCTACGTGCTGGGGGAGCACCTTCATCCCGAAGCTTCTTCCATGCAGACCACAACGACAATGTGAAATCATCGACGTCGGAGACGCCACCAGGACCCATGACTTGATCGAGGAAGGAAACGTCGAGTGCGACGCGAGCATACAAAGTGTTGTAAATACGTTGAAGATTCAACGATTGAGTAAATATGCGACGCGGGATGGGAGCTGGGATCAAGGAGACTGGTGCATGAATTGCAGATTCGGGTGCAGGCGGAGGACGTTTATCAGGAGAATGTGGAGGAAGGTAAAGAAGGGAATGAGAGAGAGCGTAGGTGGTGGCAAGGTGCGTGAGCTGCTCGAGCTGCTCGGTTGTTAAATCGGGCGGCCAAGAGGTAAACACGCCCATAGTTCCCGACCCGGAGTATCTGGCTGATGGCTTACGGATGAGAGTGAGTTGTTCAATGTTGATCAACTTGAAGACGTATTGGACTGTTGCTGCGCGGGCCGGGTGCCGAAGTTGCGTGTCTCGTGGCGGGCCGCATGGCCGATATGAGTATTGGTTGTCTTAAGTTAAGGTAGGGTCGTTTTAGTTTCAACGAACGTCACGTGAGGTGACACTGCGTTACCTCCCAAGTTGGGACCCTTCAGCCGATGTATTTCAACGTCCGCAGGGTGGCTTGAACCTTGTTGGTGTGGCC
>Ga0307510_10000279_pt1 | contig 46979 bp, 66 predicted proteins | sample 12_EM_MG_FD_207224 | JGI IMG/M metagenome (GOLD analysis project Ga0307510, IMG submission 207224) | Populus trichocarpa ectomycorrhiza microbial communities from riparian zone in the Pacific Northwest, United States - 12_EM | ecosystem: Host-associated > Plants > Roots > Unclassified | place... | reverse complement strand
GATTTTAAATCTGTCAGTCACCCAGAATATAAGTTGTTAGTCCCAAACTTCAGGACAGTGAAAAACGCGAATTTTTTTTTATTTGATGGCTTAAGTTGACTCGTGAGCCGCAAGTCGAGTCGAGTTGTGGTTTCAGAGTGAAAAGCGGCGGTCGGTCAAGCCGCGTCTGGGAAAAACCGTGGCTTAGTAAGCCAACTTGTGGTTAACCGAGTTGCGGCAATACTAATGCATACCATCGATGAAAGAGTGGGGGGAGTGGCAGATACACTAACTAGGGTCGATGACCGGGTGGCCAGGGTTGAAGATGGTGTGGCCAGTGTCGACGATCGAGTGGCTGATGTCAGCGAGAGGGTGGCTGGTGTCGACGAGAGGGTGGTCTGTGTCGACAAGAGGGTGGCTGGTGTCGATATCAGGCTGGCTGGTGTCGACGAAAGGGTGAACAGTGTTGACAACAGGTTGGCTGGCGTCGACAACAAGGTAGACCAAGTCAAGGGTTCGTCATCTCTTAGCATCATCAACCCTATCTGTGCAGCCTTACCATCCTTTCAGGGAATCAATTGCGGGAAAACATTCACAAATGGCTATCCCCACCGGATCCATCCACGAATCACAACATTGCATGTGGTACTCATTACAAAAGAACAGCGACCTGGTTCTTCGGAGGAACCATCTTCAAGGAATGGGTGTCCACAGGTTCGCTTCTTTGGATTTATGGTAAACGTACGCCCTTCCCGCTTCCCACTCAATGCTCTCCAATGATGGTTATATTCGTAGCTGGCTCTGGAAAGAGCGTATTCTGGTTCATGGGTTTCGAAATACTTCTTCCAACTGTTACTGATGTTATCCATCAGTTCCACGATCATACAAGATATCCAAGCCATGTGCAAGCTGGGACAAGCGTCGATGTGCTACTTTTATCTTGACTTCAGGAACATCAACAAGCAACACCTGAACGACCTGATCCCTTCTCTTATCACCCAACTTTCCACTCACTTGGAACCTCTTTTCGACGTCATATTGTGACTCTATGTGACCCATGATGATGGCACCAAGCAGCCTAGCGACGTTGTTTTGGCGGAATGCCTGAAAGAAATGCTTATGCTCCAAGATCAACCTCTGATCTATCTTATAATCAATGCTCTCGATGAGTCTCCCGACACTTCTGGAATTCCGTCACCTTGCGAGCACATACTTCAGCATCTAAAGGAGCTTGTCGAACTTCAACTTTCGAATCTCCATATATGTGTCACCAGCCGACCTGAGATTGACATAAAACATGTCATCAAGCCTCTGACCTCTCTCTGTGTATCGCTCCATGACCAAAGTGGACAAAAGAAGGACATCAAAGCTTATGTCTGATCCATTGTCTACTTGGACTCAGAACTGATCATGAGGAGATGGCAGACAGAGGATAAGGAACATGTGATTAAGACTCTATCCAAAAGGGCTGATGGAATGTAGGTGATTCTGTTGATGCTTGCTCCATTTGTTGAAATTGTCAAATAGGTTTCGTTGGATATTTTGCCAGTTGGAAACCCTTCAACACTGTCTTCCATCAAGTGTCTGGTGTACGCTTGATGAATTACCAGAATCATTGGACAAGATGTATGAGCATATGCTGAAGGAGATCAAGAGACCAAACAGGGGTCATGCCTGGCGTCTTGTGCAGTGCCTTGTTGTGGCTGTCCAGCCGCTTCACATTGACGAGCTTGCAGAAGTTCTCGCAGTTGACTTCAATGATAAAGAGGGAGCCCCAAAATTGAAACCAGATTGGCATTGGGAAGATGAAGAACAAGTGCTTCTTTCATCATGCTCAAGTTTAATCTCAATTGTCAACATCGAGAAGTCACGTTTTGTGCAATTCTCTCACTTTTTGGTGAAAGAATTCCTGACGTTGCCTCATCTTGCCACTTCAAGCCAAGATGTCTCATGGTACCATGTCGGTCTCGAAGCTGTGCATTTGATCCTTGCCCAGGTGTGCTTGGGTGTTTTGCTGTGGTTTGGCGATCGTGTTGGCAGCTCTCCCCTTGCTAATTATGCTGCACAACACTGGGTCAGTCATGCACAGTTTGAGAATGTGTCAACTCAAGTACAAAAGGTGATGGAATGTCTGTTTGACCCCGACCAACCACACTTTGCTGTGTGGGTCAAGCTGTCGGGAACGCACTATATAGGTGTAGTGGAACACGACGATGACAGGGGTTTGAAGGTGACTGATCCGCAAAGGTCAACCAGCATTGAGCTTGAAGGAGAGGGAGCTTAGATCTTGAAGTGGGAAAGGGGAAAAGGGAAAATGGTGATTATAGTTGTTTAATCACTTATTGGTAGTTATTATGTAAGGGGTGACAAGAGAATGGTCTGAGGACTGTTCATATAATTTCGCAGGTCTTATATACTAATACAGGGTGGTCTGTGTGTAGTTTAAGGGTAGGCATAATCGAGAGAGACGGGTGGACACATGCCCCTTTAGGGCAGGTAGTAATACAAGAGATGGGTGAGACTTGGGCTAAGAATAGACACAAACTAATAATAGATGAACTGCGGACTGTGCTGCAGTTCCACAGTAAGTCTTGTGACTTTGTTGATTCTCAATCAACTGTTGATCATTCCCATGGTTTTCCATGTGTTAATCAATGGACAAGACATGCATAGAAAGTGCGCACGATCAGGTGATTGTGTAGATGACCAATCCCTTGGTAGGTCATGTGTTAGGTTCCCACAGTCACGTGCTGTTAAGTCATGTGCTTGCTTGAGGGCTTGTAGGTCACGTGATGAGTCACATGCTTGGTTATGTGGTGGGTCACGTGCTTGGTCACGGGGTGGGGATTTCCCAGGGTCATGTGGTCGAAGATTCCCTTTGGTTGTTGGTTGTTGACCAGGCTTTGTTGTGGGCTCAGGAGGGTGTCAGATAGCCACTTGGCTATAGCTTGGTTTAGGGGCAGTTCTTGTGGGACTCGTAGGGGTTTGGACTGGGTTTCTAGATGGTGTGGACTTCGTCTACAACACAAACTGTATGACGTTGACACCCCCCCTCAATCTGGAACAACATTTTACATCTTCATGCTCTTTGAGAAGTCTGCTGCAACCCCTTTGTATTATGCAGCACTTTGTGGATTCCACAATCTTGCACAGCACCTCATTGTCAAGAAACTGCAGGATGTGAACACAGAAGGTGGCCACTATTTGCAACCATTGGTGGCAGCATTGGCTGGGCGGCATTTCCAGATTGCAGAATTACTCTGCTGCAATGGTGCAGACTTGAATGTGCAAGGAGAAGAAATGAGGGTTCCACTGCATTCAGCAGCTTATTATGGAGATCTTGAAGTGGTCCAGAAATTGATCAAGTACGGTGTTAAGGTCCAAGGGCCTTAAAGACGCGACGTGCGTGGGTTGGTTTGGCGACGACTGGGTTGGCTTAGTGGGGTCTCCTCCTAAGTCCAATAGATCACATGAGTAGCACGGTACCGGTTGGCTACGCAGTATATGAGTAAGTCCCCGATGATAAGGGCGACTTCTGAGGTAGATAATAGAGATGAGAGGAGGAGTTTCAAGGCTTTTGAAACGACTAGAGGTTCGGGCTAATGACTCTTGGAGTCCTGGGTGGAAGCTACAAGTCTTGGATTGAAAACCAAGTTAGGCTTAAGGCCCAACTGCTAAAAGTATGAGCGCTTATATACAAAGTAGAGAGTCACGGGTCACAGGAGTCACAGAAAAATATGGAAATATTACTAAGGTGAGATCATGACGTGGCGGTTCTAAGTATAGCTCCATCATGAGCTGGCAGTCTAAGAATAGCCCATCATGAGCTGGCAGGTCGAAAAGGGTTAAATGGTGACACGTCATGATGCTGCGGACTGCGGATTGATGGCATGTGATAGTTGACTGCGGATTAGTCATATGTCCTATCAGGTGACTTGTCAGGTGATTTGATGGCGGTCCGAGCGGCGCGTGAGGGAACGAGTGGGGAACGAGTGACCGAAAGTGCGAAATAAAATGGTAGAAAATGGCGGAAAATTGGGGTGAGGGTCAAGATCATAACATACGGTGCCAACATCGATGCCCAGGCCGAGGATGGATGGACTCTGTTACACTTCCCATGCAAGTCGGAAATCTTCTATCTCAAAGATCCCAGTGTTGTTCAATTATTACTTGATTGTGGTGTAGATGTGAATGCTCAGGCAAAGGATGGCTCAACACTATTACATGTAGCAGCAAGCCGGGGGGCTGCAAAGGTTGCACACATGCTGCTAAAGCATGGTGCTAACTTAGAGGCGAAGGACAACAATGACTGGACCCGGTATGTTGTGCAGGATTGAACTGACACAATAACAATATGACAAAATTATTCTCTGAATATGGTGCAAAGTGAGTCCACTTTGCAGCACTTGGAATATGTTGAGTCCCTGTCCCTGCAAATGGGTCGATGGTCTTGCCATGTCACTTCTCAACTATTTTTATTTAAGTAATATATTTCAATAGATAGATAGGCCTGCATTTAGCATGTTTACCCCAGCAGCCAAGATAAGCGTAATTCTGTGCGACAATTGCCCAGACAACAGTCTCAAATTGCTGGAGATGGGTTGGTGGTATATAAGTCCTGTATACGTACTGCTAGACCACCTGAAAGGGTATACGGAGTTCAGTGTCGATAGAGTTGGATAGACTTGATGTCATCCAAGCTATCTGCAGGGTGCTGCTTCTGGCACACAGCTGAAAAGACAGCCCCAGTTGAGCAGGTGGGGAAACGAAAGCAGGAAGCAGCACTATAGCAAGGCCAAGACATGAAACACAATGGATCTTAGACATACTTGGCAGTGCTGTAGTATGTTAACTGTATTGAGTTAGACCCACAAGTCAGGTAAAGGAGAACCACAGCCCAGGTTTGATGTACTTTCAGTTTACTGGAGGAATTTGGGACCCATTGTGTGATTAGCTGCTGTTCAGTACAACTTGTTCTTTCCTTGTATCAACTATCAGAGAGGTGCAAAGGAGCAGAAGCTGAGGGGCCAGTGTAGGTCCAGCAGATAAGAAAAACTGGTAGAAACCATCTTTCCACTGGCAGTGCCCTGAGCCTTATGTTAGTTATATGACATGGGTGGAGTTGTAGCAACCATGTGCCTCTGATATTGACTCCATGATTTGGTAGCCTAGCTTAGAAACGTAAAATTCGCTCAAGAACATGCTGTTGTCGGCTGGCAGTAGGCTGCATTGGTGTAACAGATCAAAATACTGTGTTCCGTGACTTCTGTCAGACCCACAGTCATGCTCACTACCATCTGATCTACATTGCCGGGATACATCAAATGATATAGCAAAGTTACTAGCAGACCATGGCTCCAAGTGACAGTACATACTTGACTTTATGGCGCTGTTGACTAGCCATTTTATTTATCGCTGTAGTAGAAGGATGCCAATGTTGAGTTGAGGAACTCATTCTCAAACATATTGTGTATCCATATCACAGTGGACAACAGAGACCGTAATAAACTACACTGGTACGATGATATTATAGGGACCCGTCGATGTAATTGAAATAATATGCCATACGACTAACACCTTGTAATTGTTGGATGCCTAGACTGACTTTCGTGGTGTGCAGGGAATAAGACCGAAGTATTCTATGCTGCTTGCAGAGTACATCTCATTCCACTCTGTGATGGTTGAAGTCCGAGCCAAAGCATTGTGACAAGTGCGGAAAGTTCTAGCTTATGAAGTCTACACAGATGTAGCTCATGCCTACTATGGTCATTGCCTTGAACCAGCCAACACTGAAGAAACTGGGTAGGAGACTTGTCAGGCCATGCTTGGGAAAACATGATCGTTGTGCCATGAGAATTTCTCCTCAGATATATACCTGACACAATGACAGAAATATTACCCCAATACCAGGACATGTGCAGTGACAGGAGACCTGACGAAAGAGAGAGAATCAGCTTGGTGGGGAAAAAGAAATCCTTCTTGGTATGAGCACTTCTACTTGTCAAGCAATCCATTATAGCATAGGCTGTGTTAGTAGCTCTACACATCGATATAGTGATGGCATACTCCTCGCATACACAGAGGGCCCTGTACATCTGGTCACACTGTCTTGTATATGTAAGGAGTTTGTTTGCAGTTTGTTTGGGTTGAAAAACTCTGCAGAAAATATGGGACGTGAGGGAGATTCAAGAGGACTCAGAGAATAAGGAAGACAATGTTACTCCTTCGCGCGTGTGCTTCGTGCCAGCTGCTTTTCATGGGACACATTGATGATGTTGTGGTCAGCTGAGGCGGTGACAGAAGCATACGTTTCATCCATTGCAGACAATAGCATGGCCATATTCTGATTCTATACATGCTATGGTGGGTGTGGAGATTGTGATAATCTTGCCACATTTTATTCTGGTCATTAAAGAGAAACTATCTGACTTTGCTCTGACTTTGGGTGTGCTGAATGCTGATCCGTGAACATGGGGAACATTGGCGGCATGAGCAGCCCTACAACAGCTGCTGTAGTGCCACAGTTTGTGACCCACAAGAAGCAGTGTGGTCCATAGTAGCACTCCACTCGAGTGCACTCATGTGAGGAGAAGGAACGCTCGTGTGAGCACATTGCGTGCACAGCATGTGGTTGGTGTGTGCGTAGTGCTATGTGCGAGTCACGCGTGATGTCAACTTTGTGTCGCAGTGGTGCAGTTGCGGAGAGCAAGTGGAGAGTCAGGTGAGGTGCATCGTTGGTGTCATCTTCATCGACAGCATCTCACACTTGTCCATTTCTTCCCTTTGTTCAGATTCGAGCTTCTTTTAGTTCACGGCTGGGAAAGAGAGAGAGTATTTGCATTTTGTGGGTGGCTGGGGGAGGACAGTCAGTGGAGAGCTGAGCATGCTGGAGGACGCTTGGATCTGGCAAAGCGTTGTGGAGGAGTGGCACTTTGTCAGTACACACAGGGTTAAACCACCAGATGCAAGGCACAGCAGGGTAGGCCATCGCGACAATTAAGTGCTTCAGATCTTGCTTGTCAACTGTTAGGTCACATGTTGTCTTGCCCTGACGGTCTGACCCTCACTGTTGAATACTCTGAAATTGCACCATATCTGCACTATGAAATGCCATTGCACTTTGTCGTAATGTCTGCTAGCTATACCATGACTCCATTGGATACATTTCTATGTCTTGCTTTCAAGAGGACTTATAATCATGGCCTTGTGCTTGTATTGGTCATAACGTCCATCATGTGAATGTTTGTCGGTTGACATGTCCCACGGCCCAACTCAGATGATGGTTGAACTAGCCAGTACCACATACAATACCTACTCTTTTCCTCTCAACACTAATGACCTCCTCGCAACCAAGTCATATCCTACCCCCTGCTGCCGTTCCATCCCACAACTTTCAACTATTATTCAACAGTGCCCTCAAAGCTTACAAGAAGTGCACCAAAAATGATCTCCTGGCACACCCACTCGCCACCCACCTTCAAGCATGCAACTCTCCTGGTGCCATTCTTGCCATGCTCCAACAGCAAGTCCAACATCTTGATCAGTCAAGAACTGCTGATGAAAGAAGGACAAGGTGGCTCGATCCAACTGTCAATGTCTTGTATGCCCTCTCTGGGACTCTTGGAGAGGGCATCAGCCTGGTGTGTCTCAGCTCATGAACCTGTAGGTGATCTGCACTCTCATGGTCATTTGATAGATATTCTTGCCAGCCAAGGTGATCTTTGTCGGAATTGGTGTCCTCCTTTTGGTATGTGGACATCATCATAGATCATCCAAGCCATCGAAACAGTTACACATCTCAGACTGCCAAAGATGTTCGAGAAGACCAAGACACTCTTGTAGATATCTTTGAGCGCATTGAGAATTTCTTCCGACATCTCGAAACGTACACCAAGGTGCCATGGACAGCAGACATGATGGATATCATGGTCAAGATCATGGTCGAGGTCCTGTGTATACTTGGGATTGTGACAAAGGAGATCAAGCAAGGCAAAATGAGTGAGTGGTTCCTATGACCATATATGGTCACCAACTGAATGATAATCAGAAAAGTATGTGAAGAAGCTTGTGGGAAGAACAGATCTGGAAGATAGGCTGAAAAGGCTGGACAAGTTGACATATGAGGAGGCTCAGATGGCCATGGCGCAAGTTCTAAAGGCTACGCATACTGTCAGAGAAAGCATGAGGGGAGTGGCAGATATGCTAATTGGGGTCGATGACCAGGTAGCCAGGGTTGAAGATGGTGTGACCAGTGTCAATGATCGTGTGGCTGGTGTCGATGACAAGGTAGAACAAGTCAAGAGTTTGTCGTCTCCTAGCATCATCAACTCTATCTGTGTACCCTTACCATCCTTGCAGTGAATCAATTGCAGGAAAACATTCACAAATGGCTATCCCCACCAGACTCGTCTATGAATCATAACATTGCATGTGGTACTCATCACAAAAGAATGGCAACCTGGTTCTTTGAAGGGAGCATCTTCAAGGAATGGGTGTCCACAGGTTCACTCCTTTGGATTTACGGTAAATGTTTGCCCTTCCTGCTTCCTACTCAATGCTCTCCAATGATGTTGTATTCATAGCTGGCTTGGGAAAGAGCATACTCTGGTATGTGGGTTTCGAAATACTTCTGCCAATTGTTACTGATGTTGTTCATCAGTTCTACAATCATACAAGATATTGAAGCCATGTGCAAGCCAGGACAAGCATCGATGTGCTATTTTTATCTTGACTTCAGGAACACCAACAAACAACATCTGAACAACCTAATCCCTTCTCTTATCACCCAACTTTCCACTCACTCGGAACCTCAATTTGACATCCTATTGTGACTCTATGTGACCCATGACGATAGCAAGAAGCAGCCCAGCAATGTTGTTTTGGTGGAATGCCTGAAAGAAATGCTTATGCTCCAAGATCAACCTCCGATCTATCTTATAATTGATGCTCTTGATGAGTCTCCTGACACTTCTGGCATTCCCTCACCTCGCATGTTATGATCCACCCAATTTTTCTCATTTATCCTACCCCTCCTTGGACACACCACAGGTCATATCCTACGACCTAAAGCCAGTCACCAAACCATCAGTCATCTTCCCTAGTGCTTCGCTGCCAGAGCTTATGGGGAAGGCACCATTACCACTAAACCCACTACCTCTAGAGGATCTACCACCTAGACCAGAGAGGACCAGACCAGCTATGCCAGAACCAACCATACCAGCCATACCCCAATGGACCAGCCCATCCCAAGTCGTTATGACACGACTGCCTTCCCCTGCAATATCCATCTATCCATCCTTTGATCTATCACCCGCTGTACCTGAGATCCCCCTTGTCCCTTGGGGCACCCATCATCAAGAGCACTCCTCAATGGAGCATTACACAGAACCACCCATATCAGAGCACCCATTGGAAGACAGTCCCATAGAGGACGCACCAACTGTGTACTACCTACCAGACGTCCCCGGAGGTACCATTCATACCTTGCACCCAGAAAGGTCCCCAGCTGCAGCTTGGAAGGAACACTATGAAGACCCCTCTCCCCCTGTGTCCCACAAACGCTCCGCATCACCTACAAGTCCGGACTCGGCGCCTGTACGCCAACGCACCAGTCATGGAGGCAGTTACCATTCAATCACCCCTTCTGCCTTGTCACCCATAGCTGGCACCTCACCCCAGAGCCAGAGCAACCAGACGGGATCCTCAGAAGGATCCGCAGACAATCCCTCATCCACGCAGAGCTCCGCAGACGACACGGATAGTGACATGGCCCTTAACTGGGTCACCATCAAAACCGACTACCTTAAAAGGTAGCTGCTTACGTTAGATGCCCATTAGACCGTATTGGGCACGCGGAGACCAGATCTCCTCGGATCAATCTCAAACCTCGTGGTCGTCATCGCATCATGACGACGCTTCTCTTTTCGGAGCGCCCGCCGCCATTGTCCAGGATCAATTAGGCAATTCAGCCAATTCTCCATTGTCCTTGTCCGCTTCCCCATTGTTTGACTCATACAGACCGCAGCACTTGTCTGCGGATTACCATACAATACAGATAGCTCCCTCTTGACCAGAACTACCTACCTTTAGAGTAATGGCCCGTGCGCAGACCCACCTGTATATAAGCGCCCTGTATTTCGACAGTCAAGCCCTAAGCTTGACTTGATTCTCAATATCAACATTCTTGAAAGTCTCCCTTGTGCCTCCCCTTTTACCCACTTGTTACATAAGCCACTCAGAGTCGTCTCTAGTAATACTAGAGACTTCTATCCCTTCAAGTACTCGCTGCCAGTTCACTCTTAGTACAAGTCGTACTATCAAGGCCCGTTGAAGCCTTAACATCACAAGCGCATACTTCAGATTCTGTCATGGACGAAGTCCACGCCATCTAAAAACCCAGTCCAAACCCCTACAAGTCCCACAAGAACTGCCCCTAAACCAAGCTATAGCCAAGTGGCTATTCAACGTCCTCCTAAGCCCGCAACAAAGTCTGGTCAATGACCAGCAACCAAAGAGAATCTTCGACCATGTGATCCTGGGAAATCTCAGTCATGTGACCTAGCACGTGACTCATCACATGACTTACAAGCCCTCGAACAAGCACATGACTTAACAGCACGTGACTGTGGGAACCTAACACATGACCTACCAAGGGATTAGTCATCTACACAATCACCTGATCATGTGCGCTTTCTACATGCATCTCGTCCATTGATCAACACGTGGAAAACTGTGGGAACGATCAACAGTTGATTGAGAATCAACCAAGTCACAAGACTTACTGCGGAGCTGCAGCACAGTCTGCAGTTCATCTATTATTAGTTTGTGTCTATTCTTAGCTCAAGTCTCACCCGTCTCTTGTATTACTACCTGCCCTAAAGGGGCATGTGTCCACCTGTCTCTCGATATTATGCCTACCCTTAACTACGCACAGACCACCCTGTATTAGTATATAAGACCTGTGAATTTGTACGAACAGTCCTCAGACTGTTCTCTTGTCTACCCCCACACTGGAGCCTCACAAAGCTCCCTCATCATTAGTAGCCTGCCCCTTGTTCTATACAGTCCTGCCTCTCCTCGCCTTTTGCCTCTTCCTCCTCAACATCTCCTTGCTGCTCCTTTGGATCAGTCACCTTCAACTTCGTGCTGTCATCGAGTCTTGCTACCCATAAGTAGTGAGTTCCCAACACTAGAACAGTCTCTTATTGAAGCTGACTGTCATCAGAAGTGTCCTCTCCCACTTTCTCCGTCGCCTCTTGGTCAAATCTTGACAACATCTACCAGCTCAACATCCAAGCTGCTGGCCAAGCCATCAAAAACTTCCTTTGGTCACCCACCCAAACTTGGATCCACCACTACCCGTTGCCCTCCCAGCCTAGTCCTGCCTTGTCCTTTGGGGATCACAATCCCGCTTTCATCGCCGCCGTTACCACCCCCCAGTCCCCCATCCTCTTTTCCCCTGTCCTCCAGTACCCAGGGTACACTAACGCCGTTTCACCCGGCATCTTGTTGGTCAACCCATTGACCAACTCTCCTGTTATCCTGCAGTCCCCCACCTATTATGTCTGCTCCCCGTCCCCCAATTTCCCCACTCCCGAAGGCTTCCTTGGTCTCATCAATGAGGCCATCACCCAACTTGAGGAGCAAGAGAACCGACCACCGGTTCCCACCACTCAAGACGCCTTCGCCCACAGCCACCTCGGTCAGGACCCCTACAACCACATCCCCCTTGACGACATCACTGTCGAGGAACTACCCAAACCCGAGGTCTTCACCCCCATCCAATGTGTACCATTGCCCTGTCCCCCCACTCTGCAGCCACCTGCTCCTCTCCCATCTCTTCCTGTTGAACCGCCATCCGACACTGTTGCCGCCGCTCTCTTTCCCCAACTCTTCTCCACCCCCACTTGCACCACTGCTGATGACCGCCACCCACACCAATACACTGTCATTTACCAGAACAACCAGAAACTTTGGTACCCCCAGGAAGAATTCATAGACAGGGACTTCCTTCACCTTATCCCCCTTCACAGCAACATCACCAACTACCCTGTGTCCTACGTCACTCCCTTCCAAGCCCCTGTCTACCACAATGTCCTTGTCCATTCCATCGGTACCCTACTTCCTCCTGTCCACGTGTGTGCCAAGGTTGGCCATCACCCCCACTCCGCCCATTTTCCCTTTGGTTATTTGGAGTCATCCTTCTTGGACTCCATCAAGTTTCTTTTCTCACATTTTCCCCCCACATGGCTACAAGAGTTTGAAGGCTGCCAAGTCCCGTTGGTTGCTTATGACTTTTTAGATGGACGCATTGCCTTGCTTTGTGGACATTTGCATTTCACAGAGGAAGGAATTTTCTTTTTGAATTGTTCAACCCGCATTGAGGACTTACTACATACCCAGCCTCAATTTGTGCGATTCACTTGTACTTCTCAAGTCCCAGTTAACCCTTTCCAGTTTATTTCGCCCCCTGTAGAAACCCCTTTGTAATACTTAGTAAGTTTACAAAGGATTGAAGCGAAATAAAGGGTTTTTAAAGTTTTCTTAATCAGTGGAAAACTTAAGTGAAGTTCAAACTCAAGTTGAAAGTCAGCTCCCTTCCATCGCTGACTTAAGAGATCAAGTTCAACTTACATATTGGAGTGACCATCACTTCATCGCCCAAACCCTTCTTGACCAATTACCCTTTGGAGAAATTCTTGGAAGCTACTGCTTCTACCAATACATTGACTATCAACTCCCAAGTCTTCTTGAAGCAGCAAGAAGAAATCTCCTTTATTGGACTCTTGCTAATATCCGTCAATATAACGGAACTCCCACTGACCAAATTAGCCTCTTCTATGACGAAACCTTCCTCTGGCACTACAGTGCACCAGCATTTCGGGAAGAAATCATCACGCAAATTCAACAAGGGAATAGAGTTAGATTTCTATCCCGATTTCTCCTGTTGCAAACCCAAGTTGAAGTGGAATTTAATGAAATTCGACTTCTCACAACAGGACCTATTGGATATCAATTTGTTTACACCAATAGCAAAGAATACTTATATTCCTTCAATGCCACCCTCTGGGAAACCACCATCCAGAACCACAAGTCTGCACTTATCAACCCGATCCAGTACACCCTCCCCATTACTCAGCCCAACGCCCAGGGTTGAGAATCCAAGTACCAGGCCCAACTCACCAGAATTCAGGCTCTGCTGAATAATATCCACGTTCAAGCTCATTACTGGGACAGCATTGATACCACTCCAGACATTACCTTGGAGGGAACCACTTGAGCTAGTACCCCTTTATCCGAATACCAACAATCCAGAGAATTCCAGTTTGCATCCCCAGCTACTGCCATCAATTGTGGTTGTGGAATTGATATTTGTTACTGTGATAACAACCAACAACCAGGAACTCCTCCTACTCCACCCTATCTCCTTCTCTGGGATCCACAAGTCACTAGCCGACCTTTAGACAGTGTTCATTACAACTGTTACACTGGCGCATAGAAATCGTTCAGCACCAGCCCGAGACCCCCAAACATTTGTACCCTCTAATGAAAGAGGAAGAAACCGTCTCCGTCACATGACACCACTACTCGCTAGGACACTGAATAGTCCAGTACTGCCTGTACCGGTGTACCCAAACATCAGTACTCCAAGCCGACAAATTGTCTCAGAAGAAGACCTTCGTCCAAGACAATTTGATTACATAGTAGGAACACCGTTTCAACCGTTCCTCCCTGAAGACACATACCTTGCAAAGGCAACTCCTACTAGGAATTCAGAAGAATTACATATCTTCAAAAAACATTGCCTTTACTGTCGTAATCAACAAGGTTGAAATGGGTAGCAGCAAGCAAGCACAAGTGAAGGGAGCATGAGTGAGAAGTAGCCTGTGCAGACAATGATCTCAGTTTGGCACGGAATGACCACAACTGAGTGTATATTCACCTGTGCAGACAATGATCTGCATGCTGTAAGTACGGTAATAAATGCAAAGGTAAAGTAAGGAAGGCTCACCTCAGTTTGGCACAGAATGACCACAACTGAGGGAGAAAGCAAAGGTAACTACAAAGGTATAAATGTCGGATCATATGGTATGAAAGAAGGGTACTCGACGGATGCAAATATGGGGGTATGTACTAAAATCGACCGTTCATGCTGTCCATGTCAATTACTAGTGCAACATGCGCTCTACTCTATTCAATGTCCATGTGGCCTGACTGCCACTTCCGTGACACTCCCCCTCACTTCATGTGTGGTCCAGGGGATGCAGCGAAGTGCTTCTCTTTGGCAGGAAGCAGGGGCGTGGGCATGTCAGCCACTGTGTTGTCCACAGCACAGAAACTGGGCGGTTCACGTTCTTGATGACCTAGCGGGTCCGGTGGGTGGTATGGATGATCGCGCTTGAATGCAATTGCGGCTTGGTTGTGTGAAAACAGGGTGGTGGCCTCAGGGTCGCTGAAGGTGACTGAGATGGGGCTGTGAGGGCATGATGCCTCCTTGCCGCCGTGCGTTGTTGCGTCGTGCCCACTCCCAATGGTGGGTGATAAGGCAGCCTCCTGTGGCTTCGAGAGTGGGGGTGTGGTGCCGCCATCGATGGGGAATGTATGCCCCGACATGGCGTGCCAGTCTACGGCCGTGCTGCCGTTTGTGTTGGGGAAAATGGCGTCTGGGCGCATTGCCAACGTGGCCCAGGTGAAGGTGATGATGGCCCCACAGCGGGGCACGTTGTGTGTGATGATGTGGCTCTCCACCGCGCTGTCTGGTGTGTGGTCGATTGTTATGATCCACCCCATTTTTCGCCTTTACCCTACCCCTCCTCGCCTACACCAGAACTTATATCCTTCAACCTAAAGCCAGTAGCCAAACATGCCACCAAACCACCAGTCATCTTCCCTAGTGCTACACCGCCAGAGCTTATGAGAAAGCAACCATTACCGTTAGAATCACCATCTCTATTGCCCTTAAAGGACCTGCCATCTAAACCAGAGTGGACCAGACCTGCCACGCCGGAGCAGACCAGACCAGTCACACCTCAATGGACCAGCCCATCCCAAGTCATTATGACACGACCGCCTTCCCCTGCGATGTCCATCTATCCATCCTTTGACCTATCGCCACCCATACCAGAGCACCCACTGGAAGACAGTCCCATAGAGGACGCTCCAACAGTATACTACCTACCAGATGTTCCTGAAGGAACCATGCATACCCTGGCACCAGGAAGACCCCTAGCTGAACCCTGGAAGGAACACTACAAAGACCCCTCTTCCCCTTTGTCTTGCAAATGCTCCACCTCACCTACAAGCCCTGACTCAGCGCCTGTACGCCAATGCACCACTTGTGGAGGCAGTTACCATTCAACCACACCTTCTGCCCCATCGCCTATAGCTGGCACCTCACCCCAGAGCCAGAGCAACCAGATGGGATCCTCAGAAGGATCTGCAGACAACTCCTCATCCACGCAGAGCTCCGCAGACGACACAGATAGCGACATGGCCCTTAACTGGGTCACCATCAATACGGACTACCTTAAAGGGTAGTTGCTTACGCTAGATGCCCATTAGATCGTATTGGGCATGCGGAGATTAGATCTCCGCGGATTTGCCTCAAACCTCGTGGTCGTCATCGTCTCATGACGACGCTTCTATTCTTGTTACGCCGCCATTGTCTAGGATCAATTAGGCAATTCCTTGATCCTTTCTATTGTCCTTACCATCATTCTATTGTTCGACTCATACAGACTGCAGCACTTGTCCGTGGATTACCATACGACTCAGACAGTTCCCTCTTGACCAGAACTACCTACCTTTAGAGTAGTGGCCCGTGCGCAGACCTGCCTGTATATAAGCGCCCTGTATTTCAACAGTCAAGCCCTAAGCTTGACTTGATTATCAATATCAACGTTCTTGAAAGCCTCCCTTGTGCCCCCCCTTTTTTACTTCTTACATAAGCCACTCAGAGTCGTCTCTAGCAACACTAGAGACTTCTACATCTTCAAGTACTCGCCACAAGATAACCTCTTAGTACAAGTCATACTATCAAGGCCCGTTGAAGCCTTAACATCGATGGAAAGAAGGACCTGGTGGTCCATTGGCGATAGAGAAAGCTCGTGGTCAGCAGGCTGGTAGCAAGGGGACATGGCGTCGATGCACGCCAGCTGCAGCAGATGGACAGCATGTCCTCCGTGGTCTGAGTGGTTGGGGTTGTTGATGTCGACGCTGCCCATTTGACTGGGTGTTTGCATGGCTGCGTGTGCCTTGTGTGTGACAGGGCTTTCAGTGGGCTCCTCCCAGGGTGGCCGGTTGTGGCTGCGCTTGGCCTCCATGGGTGTGCGAGGGGCGGGTGCATCTGCGTCTGCATCTGCGGTCTCGGCCACAAATGTCGATGCTGCACCATTGGGGTCTGCGAGTGGTGGCGACGCACCATTCTCCACCATCGGCACTCCCCCTGAATCTCCTGGGTCTTCCGCGAAGGCCCCAGTGTGGTCTGGGATGTGCACGAGGCAAGGGTCTTCGATGCCTGAGTGGGTGAGTCCATTGCTGCCAGGCTGAGGGTCAGGGTCAGACCTGAGTTCGACTGCGGCAGTGTCAGTTCGTGAGGGTGAGAGTGCACACTCCTGTTGAGCATTTGTTGCTGATTCTGCCGGTGAGAGTGAACTGTCCAGCTCTGGGGCTGGCTTGGGTGATGAGGGTGTGGCCTCAAAAGACAAGGCGGGCAAGATGGGGGCATTGGAAGTCGAGGGAGTGCCTGGTGCAGCGGTCTGCTCACTGCTCGTGCTCGGTACCCATAATCCCTCCCCCTCAAGCTGAGCTGCTGACGCCGGATGGACGTCCTGCTCGTCGGTGACAGTGCCAGGCCTGGGCCAAGGTGCTTGGTAGGCCTGCGCATTGGCGTTGAAGCCAGGGGTCTGACCCTCGCATATGCAGATGGCAGGCTCGGGGTCATTGAGGTGTGTATGCTCTGGTGAGTGCACAACGTCGTGGAGGTGGTGCACGTGGCGCACAGTGTCCACGACCTGCGCTCCACATGAGGAGGTGGTCCGGGGGCATCTGTCTCTGTTCAGGGGTGTGTGCCCCTTGTCATCCAGTGCCCAATGTGGCACCTGGTCGTCGCTAATGGCGTGCGCATGCAGCGTGTTGCAGGGAGCAAGTTGGGACTCACTGTGAGGGGTGCCCTCCTTGGCCTCCTCTTCGACGTCCGTTTCCTCCCCCTCTTTGACTGGCTGACCATCTAGTGCGGCGCAATCGGTGTCATCTTCATCCTCTGTACCCTAGGTTTCAGCGCGGAAGGCCTCCCATTTGTCGATTTCGTCATCTTGGGCATCCTCCTCCTTGGCCAGTTCGATGCCAAAATTGGCCCAGCCAAGGTGGTCGTCATCCTCTGCGCTGCATGGTTTGGTGCAGGAGGGGTCCTTGTCGTCATCGATGTCACCCATCAGGGGGTCCGACGCTGCACAGTGGATGTGCACGACCTCTACCTCCATGGTGGCGGCCCAGAAGTCGCCGTCATCTGAGTTGTCTTCGTATGCAACATTTGCAGAGCCGACGGGTCTGTTCTCCTGCCTGCTAGTGTTGGGGCTGGTGCTGGTGCCCATCTGTGTGGCCTGACTGCTCTGGTTTGCTGCTGCCACTGTCTCCACCACTGCCTCCTCCTGTTTCTTGGTGCAGCATTCGCAGACCCAGTGGCCCTCCTTGCCACAATGGTGGCACTTGCCCCTGCAGCACCTTGAGTTGCCACCCTTGGAGTGACTGGTAGCGGTGAGGGCCTTGTCTAGATGGCCCTCCTTGTTGCCGTTGGCCTTGCTCTGGCCTTGGGACTGGTCCTTCAGCGCATGGTGGGTCCTTGTGCGGTCGGCCTTCTCAGAGATGACATGGATGATGTCCTTCATCTCCAGTGAGTTGCCGCTGAGGCACATGCTCATCAGGGTCTGCAAGGTGTAGGCGGAGAGGGCGTCCGGTATGCTGTCAAGGACTGTGCGCTCGAAGTCCTTGCTGTTGATGGTGACGCCAGCTGCTAGGAGCTTGTTGCGGCGCATCTTGAGGTTCGTCAGGAAGGCCTGGACGTCGCCTCCCTTTGGGCACTGCATGTCAACAAACGAGCGATGGAGGGTGTTCCTCGCATATGCACTCTTCGCCGTGAATTCCTGGGTGACGACATGCCACCGCTCCTTGGCAGTCTTGTACTGCCTCACCTCTAGCATTGTCGCATCTGGGAGCCACTTGTTCAGCAAGTTCCACACGATCTGGTCTTCACAGTCCCAGTTCTTTGCCTCCTGCTTCTCGGTGTCCATCGGGTTGTCGATGTCTTTGGGGACAGGCCACGGTTTGGAGCCGTCAAAGTGGCCCCACTGGCAGGCAGTCTCCATGGCGTCCTGGAAGCAGGCCTCGAAGATGGCCCAGTTCGCGCCTTCAGAATCAAGATGCGGGACATCGGCGGACAGCTGTTCAATGTGTGGAGTGGAGGATGTAGTGGGTGACATGGCAACTAAGCATGATGACAAAGATGAGGAAGCAGAGGACGGGGCAGAAGACAATGCGGATGATGATGCTGATGAAGAAACTGCTTTGGTCTTGGAACAAGTATTCTCACTGGGGCCAGGGCCCATAACCTGTTGTAATCAACGAGGTTGAAATGGGTAGCAGCAAGCAAGCGCAAGTGAAGGGAGCGTGAGTGAGAAGTAGCCTGTGCAGACAATGATCTCAGTTTGGCACGGAATGACCACAACTGAGTGTATATTCACCTGTGCAGACAATGATCTGCATGCTGTAAGTACGGTAATAAATGCAAAGGTAAAGTAAGGAAGGCTCACCTCAGTTTGGCACGGAATGACCACAACTAAGGGAGAAAGCAAAGGTAACTATGAAGGTATAAATGTCAGATCGTACGGTATGAAAGAAGGGTACTTGACGGATGCAAATATGGGGGTATGTACTAAAATCGACCATTCATGCTGTCCATGTCAATTACTAGTACAACATGTGCTCTACTCTATTCAATGTCCATGTGGCCCAACCGCCACTTCTGCAACATTTACCTCCTTCAATATCGCCCAGACATCCATATTGATCACCTCTTCATGGACCTCTTCAAAGTCACCCCCCATCCCATTGTGTTTAATGGTTTCTTGTGGAAATACCGAACCACTATCACTAACGAAGGTATACTTGAGGACTACAGACTCATTGATTCAGAACATCCTACCAAGTCTACTCGTCTGTCAAAACAGTGTACCATTTTTTATAGTTGGGAGGGCAATTCATATACAGTCACTCTTATATGAATCTGTGGGAACAGTGCAAATCACAGTTTGCTACTAAATTCCTATTAACCAAAGAAGAACAAGAACATGTACCAGTTGTTTACTATGACACCTTTGCTGCAAACGACAAGGGAAATCAAGTCCTCTTCGGGGTGTTTTCTACTTACGCCGCCTACAGTGAAGGACCAGGACACTCTTGGAGATACCTGGACAATGGAGAGAAAGTCACTGCCAACATTCTTGTGGTTCTTTTCTAACATAAAGACCAAATCGAGGAGTTTGATGCGTTCAATGGAACAGCATTATACCAAGATAGATTCATCAAGTGGCATCAATCCGAGAACAAGTGGATTTATCTCAACCATCAGACAGTTCATTTCGAAAGTCCAAGCACTTCTGACACAGAAGACCATGCAAAGACTGCCTCTGAAGGATCAGATGATGACCAATTGGAGGAAGAAGTTGAGAAAAGTGTACCTGAGGAACATGACAAGGACGATACAGCATGAGTGGAATCCCTCTTACAATGAGCAGAAACCACTGTTATCTCAGCAATCCAGAAACTCCAGACAAAGCCGAGTACCCCACATCCTAGCACCCCCCATTCCCAAACAAGTCCGCTTCCTAGTAGTTCCAAACTACTCCCAACCAAGACCACTCAGATCCCCATGCCACCAGTATCAAAGGGGAAACAACGTGCCCCCGCCCCGCCGACACCTAGAACCAGAGCATCGGGTTCATCTCAACCCACACCAAGTACTCAGCCACAACCAACCCTGTTAAGGTCCAAGGGCCTTAAAGACGCGACGTGCGTGGGTTGGTTTGGCGACAACTGGGATTGCTTAGTGGGTTGTCCTCCTAAGGCAATGATCATGTGATGTAGCGCGGTACCAGTTGGCTACGTGATAACAAGTAAGTCCCTGATGATAAGGGCGACTTCTGAGTGTTCTGATAGATGATGAGAGGGAAGAGCTTCAAAGGGGAATTGAAGCGACTGAGGTTTCAGACTGGTGACTCTGAGAGTCCTGGGTGGAAGCTACAAGTCTTGGATTGAAAACCAAGTTAGGCTTAGGGCCCAACTGCTAAAAGTACGAGCGCTTATATACAAAGTGAGAAGTAACGGGTCACAGAGGTCACAGAGAAATATGGAAATATTTAGTAACATGAATCATGACGTGGCAGTTCTAAGTATAGCTCTATCATGAGCTGGCAACTGCAGAGTGGAGCATCATGAGCTGGCAACTAAAAAGGGGTTAAATGGTGATGCTGCGGAATGCTGCGGACTGCGGAGTGATGGCATGTGATAGTTGACTGCAGAATGGTCAAGTGATCCATCAGGTGACTTGTCAGGTAATTTGGTGATGGTCCGAGCGGCGCGTGAGGGAACGAGTGAGGAACGAATGACTGAGAGTGCAAGATAAAATGGTAGAAAATAGTAGAAAATTGGAATGGGGTCCAGGATCATAACATGACGCCCTTCCTAGAGTAGTCGTTACCACACGACTCAGGATGAGGAGGGTTGTATCCAGTTGGAGGGGACACAAGGTATCCCAATATCCATACTGTCTGGAGTGGATTGTCTTGTGTCTGCGATTTGTCCTTCTTCCATTGATGAGTTGGAATCTGTTGTTTCTCCTTCTTCCATTGATTCATCCTCGAGTTTGACAATTGTATGAACTGGGGTTCGATAGAGTTCACCAAGTCCAAAGCTAGAGGGTGTCGAAGTAACTGAGGTCCCAGGAGTAACTGAAGGTGAACACTTTAACATCGCAATAGGTTGTGATGGCGACGAGGTAGTGTTTCCAGGGTAAGGGGGAGTAGGGATGCGTTCAGGGGAATCAGGGGGAGTGGGTTGTTCCTCGGGACTCATTGAACGTTGTGTTTTGGATTCACTTCGCTCACGTTTGAGCGGCATGGCAATGTGTCGTGGTGATTCCTGTCGTTTCCCTGTGCTAGGAGACGGTTGCGATTCTTTCCAAGATGGTCCTCCTTCACAAGTGAACTCTTCATGTTTTTCAACCAAGGGAACGGTTCAAATAGGTGGAATTCGTGGTAATCGTGATGATGATGTTATTGGGGTTGATGATTTTGTCTCTGGTGAGAGTTCTTTTCGCTTTCCCGTAGCTGGCGATGGTTGGGATTCTTTCCACTCTGGTGGAGTCGATCTGTCTCTTGACAACGTCCTTGAATCTGGATGTCTGGGTAATAAGGGTTTTGATGAAGGGAAGCTCATTGAGACAATACGAGGGTAATTGAGTGGGGGTACGACTGGAGGTGACATTTGTGATTCAGGAAGGAGTTGCAATGATGATGCAACTGGAGGTGACGACTGTGGGGCGATTCTTGGGAATGGAGGAACATCCCATGGAAGGGGAATGAGGTCGAGTGATGAAGGCTTGGTTATCTTCCTAATGGGTGGTAGTGGAATTTCTTCTGGCGTTGGCGATCTATTCCATGGAGCTGGAATAATCGGTGTTGTTTCCCTCATTGGTGGTGACGGGATAAGTGACTGGGGTAGTGGAACGTCAACAGGGTCATCGATGATCATGGGTGGTGGTTCGTATTGTTCCATTGATGAGTATTCTCGTCGATGCGATCCCCAAGGTACTAGGGGTAACGGTGGTATTTCCACTCGGGGTGGTTCCATGGGTAGTGGACTAAGAGGGGCGGGTAGTGGGGCGAATGGTGATGGGTCTTCCAAGGGTGGTGATGGTACTCTGGGTACGACTGATGGTAGCGGTATGACTTCCTTGGGTAGGGATGATGACAGATGGATGTATGGTCGGATAACTGGTGCTGGTCCAAGGTAGGATGGTGGTACAACTGCTGGGACTGATGGTGGTGCTTCTGGGATAATGGTGGTGGATCCTCCTACTCCTGAGGAATCTGGACTGGGTATGAATACCGGTGTTGGTGATCTGCTCCTCATGATTCTTTTATGGCCTTTGAGGAGGTTTCAAAGTCCTTCTAGGAATGTTTGATCTTTTAGAATTTGATAATGGGGGGATAATGTGCCGAAGGGGAGAATGGTTCTTTGCTGGAGATTCCTTTCTTTTGCGATAACTAGAAGGATTTCTTTTGTGACCATGTCGTAGAGTTGTCGATGAAAGTGATAAAGGTAGAGGGTGGCGTTGCTGTCTTTCTTTTGGAACATTTTGGCGACTAAGGTGTTTTTGAATTTGTTGTTGAGGAGAGTCCACTTGTCGCTGAGTCAGATCATATCCTTGATGCATTGCTCACATTTCTTCTTGAGCGATATGGAGGAGGTGGTCTGGGGGGAGGAGTCCAGTGTCAGTGTACTGTTCGGACTGATTGTCGTCTTCTGTTTCTTCGATGATGGGAGTAATGGGGTCAGGGTTGGTGACGTGAAGTGGAATGTTTTCCGCTTCCTGGGGGGTAATGACTGTCTTGTTGCTGCTACTCTCGCTAGTAGTGCTAGTGGGGATGACGACGTTGAAGGGGGTTGCGGGTCAGGGCTGATATCGAGGGGGATGGGGAGCGAATGGGAGTCTTTCATAATTGACGTGGGTCCTGAGGACAGGGTCTTCATTATCAACTGGGACCATGATTGCTTCGTGGTCGATGTCAATGGTGTCGAGAGTTTCTCTTGGTCGCCAGGTGGTCCAGTGGTAGGTAATGTCAAAGTGTCCTTGACGAACGAAGGTACCAAAGAAGTGGAGTTGGTTGTTGTCGGTATGCATGCAGATGAGGATGACTCCATCGTCAGTGCCCAAGGTGAAGATGGTGGAGGTGGCGAATCCTGTACTGGGGAGTTCATGGTGGACTGAGGGCATGGTGGTTGGGGATAGAGAGTGTCGTCTGAGATTCCGAGGGTTTTTATACTGCTTGGTTGACTTTCAAAGTCCGCTAGTAGATCCGAAGCATGGAGATCCTCGGAGTTAACCCAGGAATCATAAGCTGGCGAGTACCCTTTCCATCGTACAAGGTATTGCTTTTTCTTCCATCGACTGAATAGTCGTTCTTTGAGTATCTGCTCGACTTCCCATTCCGGTTCACCTTCTAGAATATCAGGTGGTGGTTCCAGGAAATTGGGTCCGTGTTGATCAGTTTCTTTATATGGCGTAAGCAGTGAGGCGTGGAAGACGTCATGAATCTTCCAGGTAGGGGGTAATTTGATTTTGTACGCGACTTTGGATATTTGGGAGACTACCTCGAAAGGTCCGTATCTCCTTGGTGATAGCTTGGGTGTGATGTTACTTGGGAGTCGTAGGTTTGTTCCTTCTAACCAGACTTTGGATTTGACGGGAAATGGTGAATGGCGTGGTCATTCTTTGATCCAGGATTCTTGTGCTTTACGTTGTGCCTCTTGGGCAGCTTTCCTGGCTTCATCGATGGCTGAGAGTTGTTGTTCAAGGGATGGAATGTCTGTCTTTCTAGTTGGTTGATGAACTTGTGGAGTATAGCCGATGAGTAGGTCGAATGGCATTTTCTTGGTTGTAGCGGAGGGCCAGGAGTTCTTAGTATACTGAGCGAGAGGTAACCAAGCATGCCAGTTGTTCTGCTGAGTGCCATAGAAGACTCGTAAATATTGCTTGAGGGTTTGGTTAGTTCATTTGCTGGCTCCGTCCATCTGAGGGTGATAAGCTGTGCTGATGTTTTGATGAATGTTTAGGATGTGGCAGAGTTCCGTTGAGAACTTGGATACGAAGCAGACATCACAGTCTGAGATTATCTTGTGAGGTATGCTGTAGTGAGGAATGACATGGTTCAGGTAGAGTAGAGCAACTCCTTCTGAGTTGATTGCTTCATTACAAGGGATGAAGACAGATACTTTTGAGCAATCTGTATCAGTGATCGTGAGGATGGTGTCGTATCCTCCTGATAAGGGTAACTTGGTGATAAAATCCATAGCGACAGTTTCGAAAGGTTGAGCGTTTTCAGTTGGGGTGATAGGGAATATAGGGGGATGAGCAGGATGAGTGTTGACTTTGGTCATTTGGCAAGTAGCACAGCCCTTGATGTACTCAGTTACAAAGATTTTCATTCCAGGCCACCAGTAGTAAGGTGCGATAAGTTGGAGGGTTTTGGTAATTCCGGCATGTCCAGCGGTTTCGTGGTCGTGAAAAAGGGATGTTACTCCCCTTCTAAGGTCATTGTCTGCCACGACAACAAGTGCCGTTCTGTGGTGCCAGTGGGTGCCGTCCAGTAGGGTTAAATTATGTGTGGGTGCCCATTTCTTGAGTGTACTTTGATTTTGATATTGCACTAGCTTGATTCTTGAGTCCAAATTGTCGCCTATGCTGTCCATGTCGAATACGCAGATTGAAGTATGCTGGTCGCAGAAGTATTGGTCCGGCCATACAGTGACGTCTTCATTGATTTCATTTGGTCCTTTGTAGTCGGGTCGCCTAGATAGTGCATCTGCTCAGTTAGTAGCCCCAGGTTTGTACTCCAGTAGGATGTTATATTGTTTGCGTTCTGGTAGGTAACCAGCAACGCGTGGCCCAATTTTGCAGGGCTCTCTGTAATACCTAAGGTTCGCGTGGTCAGTATACACTAGGACGGGGATGGTTGTTCCTTTGAGTAAGTGGGACCAGCAGCAGAGTCCTCTCATGACTCCAAGGAATTCTCGGTCATAAATGGGGTAATTTTGTTTAGTTTGGGTGAATTTTTGGGAGTGGAATCCCACTGGTCATCGTGGTCCTGGTTTCTGAGTGCCATCTTTGGTGATAGGGGGGTCCCGTTGGTAAAGTATTGCTCCTGTACTGACTTGTGAAGCGTTGGTTTCAAGTTCAAATTGTCTGTCTGGGTCTGGTCTGGCTAGGATAGGTGCGCTGGTGATTAGGGTGATAATTTTGTCTTGGGCCTCGATTTGCTTGGGTCCCCATGCGAATGGTACATCCTTTCCGGTAAGTGCTGTAAGGGGTGCAGCGATGATACTGAAGTTAGGGCAGAACATGCGGTGGTATCTGGCAACTCCTAGGAATCCACAGACTTGTCGTTTGTCTTTGAGTACGCGTGGATAGTCCCTAAGTCTGGCGACTTTAGCTGGGTCGACAGTTGCTCCTTCCTTTGAGATCCAGACGCCTAAGAAGTCCATTTGTGGTTGCATGAAGACGGATTTTGACAGTTTGAGGTGTAGGCCATGATGTGCAAGTAAGTCGAATAGGAAGTGGATGATTTCGACATGTAATTTGAAGTCTTTGAGTAGGGTGCCTATACCACAGTCGTCCATGTAGTTCTGGAGGATGCGCTGTATGTCGTGTATGCCTTTCTTCTCAAAGTGTTCGTATAATTCCTCAAGAATACCGTTCATGAACCATTGGAAGCTGGCTGGTGAGTTACTCATCCCAAAGAACATGACTTTGGGTTTGAATAGTCCTTGACGTGTTTTGAATGCGGCCTTCCATTGATCACCTTCCCATATGCGGATATTGTTGTAACCCCAGCGGATGTCGAACTTGCTGAATAGTTCCATTCCTTGCAAGTTTTCAATACATTGTTTGAGATTTGGGAGTGGGGTGACGTCCTTCTGAGTGACTGCGTTGAGGGGGCAATAGTCGATGATATATCGCTTCTCCTTCGAGTCTTTCTTAGGGACCATGAAGGTGGAGAAGCCATAGGGGGAGTCCGATGGTGCGATGTAGCCTTTTTCCAGGTTTTTGTCAATGAATTTGTTCTCCGCTTCCTGCTCATCTCTTGAGAGCGGGTAGACTTTGCAATTGAAGCGGGTAGGGGCAGTGTCCATGAGTATGATTTTGTGGTCTCCATCTCTGCGAGCTGGCAGGAACTTGTTTGCCTCTTCATCCGAAAATAATGCCATATGACGTTTGAATTCTTCTGGGAGGGTTACTTCCTCCTTCCCATGTTCCGATGCGTACTTATGGGCCATTTCGACTGCTGTATGCATGCGGTTAATCTCTACTGGGCCTTCCCTCATTTCTGAGGGAGTGACTCCCAACCATAGAGCGCATGTCTGTGCCTCCAGAATGAGGTCTTCGTTTTCTTGGTTCTTCTGTTTGAGCCATGTCTTTGCATTTTGAAGGGTGCTGTGGAGTAGTGTTTCGATTTGGACTTTTGGTCCCTTGAGTTCGCTTTTCTCCCAATCGATGTCTGGATTGAATTTCTTGAACCAGGGGTAACCAAAGAGCATTCGGTCACAACCTAGATTCGTGACATAGAATCTTGTTCATTCTTTCTTGTTTCCCTGAGTGACAAGTAGGTCGCAAGCTCTAGTAATAGTCCCAGCTCGGTTCATAGTTCCATCAACATTGTATACTGCCCGTGAGTAAGGGAGTCTCTTGGTTCCTAAGCGAAGTTTGTCGATAGTAGTCTGGTCGATAAAGTTTTCTGTTGCCCCAGTGTCGAGCAAGATTGTTTCTTCTGCCATCCCTTGATAGTGTGTGATTGGAACTTTAAGTTGTATTGAATTTGATTTATTTACAAACACACTATCAAGTCGGAAAGCCCTAACTAAGGCAGTTAGTTTCGGGCTTCGGGAAAATCCTTTGGCATGAGTTTCCCGATGAAATCCAGTTTAGTCTCTTTGTTAAAGGAGTCCATATTTTCCTTTAAAAAGTCAGCAAGACTGTCAAGGTTTTCAATATCTGGCATAATGGGTGCGGCATGAACCCTAGTGGATTCCCTGGTGTTGTTGGAGCGACCACTGAAATTACTGCGGTCAGCTTGTTTCTTGCAGCAATCCTTGGCTCGGTGTCCTTTGATTTCGCAATAGAAGCACAAGTTGCTTCACATGAGTTCCGCTCTCTTGGCTTCGGAGTGCTGTTGTCCTCTGCCAGCAGTAGCATTGATGTCTGAGGTGATGGTAGCATTGACGTCCATATGATATCCTCCTTGAGAGGTGGTGCGTCAGTCGTTTCTGTTCCTCCAATTGTTGTTCCTTCCATAGCCGCCTCTTCCCTGGTTATTGACCTGCCTAGGGGACAGTTTGAATGCTTGAAAAAGTCCCTGACGTCTCTGGGTGAACTCGGCTGCTGCCTTCCATTTGAGATGGGATTTGCGGGCCTGTTCTTCCCATTCTTTGAAGGTCCAGGGCGTTTTAGCGGTAGGGTCATAGGTAGGGGAATTAATGATGGCGCTAGTGAGTCCTTGAGTCATAGCGTGTTTGAGGGTTTCGATGGTTCCCTTGTTATCTAGGGGAACGTCTGCTTCAAAAGCGAGTTGCTTGAATTTGGCGAAAAAGTCGTCAAGACTGTCTCCTTGCTTGAGCTTGCATAGCTCCTGATAAGCTTCGGATTGGCAGTTCTGGTTGGTGAAAGCGTTCTTGAATCTTTCCAGGTAGTCGGTCCAGAGATCTTCATCTGTTTCTTGGACTCCGTTGTCTGCTGCTTCTTGAAGTTTTATGAGTTGTTCTCCTTTCCAGGCATCTACGCGAGTGCTGTCCATATAGCTGAGCATGGTAACAATTCTGGAGAAGGGTTTCTTCATGGTGTCGTTGGCTTGGTTTACTGCGTGCCATAGGTCCCAATTGAGTAGGAACTTGTTAGTTTTGCTTCTGTCTCCATCGAATATGAATGGAGGGTTTCCTTTGAGTGTGCCGTTAGAGGGACTGGTGATAACATTGATCCTCTGCGCTTCTTGTTGGGTTTGTCCAATAGTGACGTTAACTTCTTCCTGTTGTCCTTCCATAGTGGTTGGATGATCTGGGGTGTTGGGGCGGGTAGGAAGCTGCTGAAGTGCTGTGGTAACTGCTGTGATAGTGAGAGGGACGCTAGCCTCTTGTTCGTAAAAGATGTGGTTGGGATGCTGAGGGTCTGATATGATCCACCAGCCAACGTCTGAGCCTTCATATATGCCTGATTGGTTGGTTTCCCAATGGTCTTGTCTCCAGCGGAGTCTGACCCAGTGATAGGAGTTGTTGACTTTGATAAATTCAATAGGCGAATGTGGCCTTCTCTGAGTATCAAGGTAGTATCCTGTGTCAGGATGTCCTAGTCCTTGATCGCTGAAGTAAACATTGACTTTAACGTGTTCTGGGAGATCGTCCTGTTGTCTCCTGAAGATCTGTGTTGGCTTGCGGCTGAGTGTTTCGTATTCTTGGGTCGCCACTGTGGTAACAGTTCTGTGTTTCAAGAACTCATAGGAAAGCCTAACTTGTGTTAAGGTCCAAGGGCCTTAAAGACGCGATGTGCATGGGTTGGTTTGGCGACGACTGGGATTGCTTAGTGGGTTGTCCTCCTAAGGCAATGATCATGTGATGTAGCGCGGTACCGGTTGGCTACGTGATAACAAGTAAGTCCCCGATGATAAGGGCGACTTCTGAGTGTTCTGATAGATGATGAGAGGGAAGAGCTTCAAAGGGGAATTGAAGTGACTGAGGTTTCAGACTGGTGACTCTGAGAGTCCTGGGTGGAAGCTACAAGTCTTGGATTGAAAACCAAGTTAGGCTTAGGGCCCAACTGCTAAAAGTACGAGCGCTTATATACAAAGTGAGAAGTAACGGGTCACAGAGGTCACAGAGAAATATGGAAATATTTAGTAACATGAATCATGACGTGGCAGTTCTAAGTATAGCTCTATCATGAGCTGGCAACTGAAAAGGGGTTAAATGGTGATGCTGCGGAATGCTGTGGACTGCGGAGTGATGGCATGTGATAGTTGACTGCGGAATGGTCAAGTGATCCATCAGGTGACTTGTCAGGTAATTTGGTGACAGTCCGAGCGGCGCGTGAGGGAACGAGTGAGGAACGAATGACTGAGAGCGCAAGATAAAATGGTAGAAAATAGTAGAAAATTGGAATGGGGTCCAGGATCGTAACAAACCCAGCCCCCAGTGCAACCACCGACTGGAAACACCCCAGGAACTGCACCGACGGTTATACATCACCCACTTGCACCAGGTCCACCAGCAGCACCACCTCCAGCACTGCCACCACCTCCACCCATCGTTGCAGCACCAATGGCACAAGTAAACACACCTCGTCTCATCGGTACAGCACCCGAATTATATGATGGCCAGGGAAACAAGGCATTAGCCTTCTGGAACATCCTCGAGAATTATTTCACAGTGAACGAAGACATGTTCAATACCAATCACAAGAAAGTAGCATCCACTTTGACCTACTTTAAACAAGACACCCCTGCCAGAGAATGGGCTAGCGATAGAATGGCCCCTGCCATTGCAGCCCAACCTACCAACTATGGAACGTGGCAAGCCTTTAAAGATGCCTTCAAAGTGCAATTCATTCCACCTCAAACAGAGTTGGAAGTGCTCTCCAAGTTACATGCTACTCCACAAGGGAATAGAGAATTCAATGAATGGTACCAAGAATGGAGCCAACATGCACGTCGTGCCAATGTGGATGAGAACACCAAGATGTTCACCTTCCGCAATGCTATCAATAGCACTATCAGCAATAAAATTGCTTCCCAGTCACCCCAACCAGCCACCTTAGCCGAACTAGTGGAACGTGCTTGAGACTAGTGTTGCAGCAGCTCGAGCCGATCATTTTGAGAAAATCAGCGATAATAAATTGAATAAAATAGATAAAAATATGAAAATAAAGAGAAGAATAGAATAGGTCAGGAGCCGGGGGGTCACCTAAGACGACTTTGCAATTTGACCAGCTGTTTAGGCATAATCTAACTGGCTACACTTTCAGCTACAAATTTAGCTACAAATGTAGCCAGTTAAATTATGCCTAAACGGCTGGTCAAATCGCAAATTCGTCTTAGGTGACCCCCCGGCTCCTGACCTATTCTATTCTTCTCTTTATTTTCATATTTTTATCTATTTTATTCAATTTATTATCGCTGATTTCTCAAAATGATCGGCTCGAGCTGCCACAACACTACTTGAGACCTCGACAGAAATTGGCACATGTATGCCAAACCGCTGGGCAACCAAGGAAACCAATGTCCAGGACATCACCCTCGTATTCGTGAATTATCTGTGGAAAACAGTAATGCAGAACTTAACACTACCCAAGGACAACGATGAACCCCATTTAAGAAATGTGGGAAGCTTACACCCAAGCAATGACAATACCGCTTTGACAACAACCTATGTATGTATTGCAGTAAACAAGGGCACAAAGCCATCGATTGTAAAGCACCTGGACAGAAGAGGTCCAGAACTTCCTTTACTCCAAAAGTCTGACAAATGGACACTGTCCTGGAAGACAACCTGGACAAACTTAGTCTGAGTGATAGTGGAAGCAGGGTTACTTGTGCTTTCCATAACTCTTTCACTCCTCTTGAAGATCTCGACACCACTGGGGACACAATGGCCCCATCTTTTCCCGATTCTCTTCTGTAGTGGCATCTTACAGAAGAGATGTATTTGTATCCTGTTGTACTCCTAGCAAGATTGAACATCTCCAATCTCCCAAGATTCTCCATGTACCACCACATACGATTCAGAATATAAAGTCCCCTGCTTTCCAATTGAAAGTCCAAATCAACCTCAACGGGAAACAATTCAATGCCCACACATTACTGGACAGTGGAGCAGAAGGCATCTACTGTAACACCAGTTTTATCAAGAAATATTCCATACCCACTCATGCCATCGATCGCCCTGTGTATCCAATTAATGTGTTACACATGGACTCTGTGTATTTGTAAGGACTCACCTTGAGTACTTACGGGTAAGCGTTTAGAGTCTACCTTTAGTTATAAAGGTCGCACAGTTATGTTAGTGCAAAGCTAAGTTAAGACTAACTTAGATAGTATAGCAGACTCTAGGTGCTTGACTTAGAGTGCAAGGGGGGTTGCTTAGAGGTGGAGGAACGGGAGTGAACGCTCTAAGGAGCTTATGGTCCTGTATTGGTTTTACAAAGAGACCAAGTCTGGAGAGTTGGGGGCTCTTCAGGAGGTCTTATATACATGAGCTACCTAGTCATCTATCTAACAAGTCAAGGAATGCGTAGCAAGCCTTGGTAATGGATGAGTAAGTAGTTACTAAGGTAAACTATCATATGCAAAAGAGATTACAGTCTGCAGTAGAGAACTGCTTCATGTGTTAGATATACCAAGAGGTATGACTCTGAATGAGTCGAAGTGACTTGTACAGTATGGCTGATGTAATGCATGGGAGTAGTGGTCGGAATAGGAAGGTACTGTGGCTGTAATGTAATTAGTATGCATTAAGTGATAGCTGCTATGTATCTAGATAACGGGTAAGTCCGAGAATGCGGGAAAGCGGTAATGCGAACCGGGTATCATACTAATAAGGAAGGAGAGCTGATATAAGCAAATGCGCATCGTTAAGTGGTACTTAACTGTGTAAATGCTTGATAAATCGAAGGAGCTGTAACATAATGTTGATGGAACATTAAACAAACAAGGAGCGATGCACTATGCCGCCATTCTGCAAATGGGGATGAGCATTGATCCAAAGCACTGGGAAACTGTTGAAGTCGCCATTACAAATATTGGCCAAAATGAGATCCTAGGCACAGACTGGCTAAGAGCACACAATCCAAGCATAGATTGGGGCACGAAAACAATCAAATTTGATCACTGTCCTCCTCATTGTCACCCCAGTGACATCGAAGTGTTAGATTGTCATACCTGAGACCCTGCCCTATGGCAACTACTTCCCCAAGATGAATGGGAAACCCAAGATGACGATATCCTGGATATTACAAGTCACGGTCTAGATGTGTTGCAGCATATTAGAGCCCATCTGGAACAATTCATGCCAGACCTTGATATTACTGTATCTTGTCACAGGACAGTCAAGGAACAAGTTGGTCACAGTCCGACTACTCAAGACATATCCAGGTCTAAAGAACAAGTTGGTCACAGTCCGACTATCGAGTCCCAAGTTGGTCACAGTCCAACTACACAAGGCAGTTCCAGTCCATCACTATGGATGGTAATCACTATGGATGGTAAACCATCAAGAAACCCCCATGGTTGCAAGGACTACAGTGTCCACAAGTCTTGCTAAAAAGGAGCAAGTGAAGTCCAAGGAAATCCCTCCGGAATTTAGGAAATACGCAAAAGTCTTCTCTGACAAAGAAGCACAAAGATTACCAAAGCACCAACCATGGGACCACAAGATCGACCTTATTCCAGGACAAACAATGAAGAAAACTTTGGTGTACAGATTGACACCACCCAAGAAGGTCGCCCTACAGGAATACATTACTGATGGCCTGAAACGAGGCACTCTAAGAAGATCTGAAGCAGCTGATGCGTGCTCGTTCTTCTTCATCGACAAGAAAGATGGGAAACTATGACCCATCCAAGATTACAGACCGCTGAATGTGGTAACCAAAAAGAATGCAGCTCCAATACCCTTGATCCCGGAACTTGTCGATAAACTCTTGGGAGCATGATTCTTTACTAAGCTTGACATATGATGGGGATACAACAATATTTGTATACACGAAGGCAACGAATACAAGATGGCCTTCAAGACACCCTTGGGCCTTTTCGAGTCTCTAGTCATGACATTTGGTCTCTGCAATGCTCTGGCCACTTTTCAAACCTTCATGGACACTGAACTTGCAGACCTCATTGATACAGGTCACATGGTCGTCTATCTTGATGACATTTTGATTTTTGCACATACCATTTATGAAGTCATCAAATATACACATATGGTATTACAACACCTCTTGGACCTGGATCTCTATCTGCGACCTGCGAAATGCTCTTTTAACCAGATATCCATTGAATATCTGGGTTTGATCATTTCGGAAGGAGAATTACGCATGGACCCTGTCAAACTCAAGGCCGTTTCAAACTGGCCTATGCCAACCAAAGTCAAGAACATACAGGAGTTCCTTGGCTTCTGCAATTTCTATTGTCGTTTCATCAGAAATTACTCTGCCCTAGCCCATCCTTTATTCGATCTCATGAAAAAGGACACACCATTCCTATGGGGAACCGCTCAAGCCAACGCTTTTGCCACATTACAGAATGCACTCACAACATTACCTGTGCTCCTCCTGCCTGATTATGGCAAACCATTTACGCTCATCACGGATGCAAGCGACTATGTGACAGGAGCAATTCTTGAACAAGACAATGCCTTGGGCCAGTCTCATCTGGTGGCATACTACTTGAAGTCTCTACAACCTGCAGAGCGGAACTACGAAATCTATGACAAAGAACTTTTGGCCATTGTCCAAGCTTTGAAACACTTTCGCCATTACCTCCAGGGTAATATTCACCAGACGCGAATTTTTTTGGACCACACCAACCTCAAATATTTCACCACGAAGCAAACACTTACACGTCGCCAAGCGCGGTGGTCCATCCTATTGGGAACCTACGACTACGTCATCATTCCTAAGCCGGGCAAGCTTAATCAAGCAGATGGGCTGTCCAGGCATCCAGACTATAAAGAGGGGATAGCATCTGAGAATGCGGAACGAGTTCTGCTTGACCCTGGAAAATTCTTGCTAAAACCAGAGCAATTCCACATATGAGCCCTACATAACATGGCAATCCCCACAGGAATGGATGAAGAACTACATGCAGCACTTATGGAAGCTATCAAAATCGATAACTCCACAGGAATGGGAGAAAAGCTTAAAAAGCTCATCACTAGCAGACCTAGACAAGTCACCAAGGGATTAGAAGATTGGAACTATGAAAATGGATTGTTCCTCTACAAGGGTTTGGTTTTCATACCAAACAATGACAACGTGAAATGGAAGATAATGCAGCAGTTCCATGATAAAATAATGGGACACCCAGGACAGTGGAAAACCGTTGAACTCATCACATGAGAATATTGGTGGCCTGGAATCACGGAATTTGTAAAAGCGTACATCAAAGGATGCACTACTTGTCAAACCACCAAAATCAAACCTCCAGTCAAAGTTCCACTGAAACCAAATAAAATCCCTTCTGGAATATGGGAAACGATCACCATGGATTTCATTGTCGATCTTCTGACATTGAATGGATATGATAGTATCCTTACAGTCGTCGACCATCATAGCAAAGCTATCATCCTAGCCCCTTGTCACAAGACAATCACAGCCAAGCAAACGAGCCAATTACTATTGGACTATGTATGGAAATGCACAGGTTTCCCCTTGACCATAATCTCGGACCAAGGACCACAATTTGCGGCACAAGTAACACAAGAACTCTGGAGAAAACTGGGAATCAAACAGAAATTGTTGACTGCATTTCATCTGCAGATGGATGGAGAATCTGAACAAGTTAACCAAGAAATCAAGCAATACCTTCGTATTTGTGGAAACTTCCAACAGAACAATTGGGCCACATTACTTCCCATCATTGAATTCACGCACAATGCACAACCGCATTGCAGCACACACAAATCTCCCTTTGAAGTCTGGTATGGGATACACCCAACCTTTAAACCACCACTACACCTTCAGACCAGACTACAAAGCATGGACAAATGCATCCAATACCTAGAACAAGTGCACAAAGAAGTTACTGCAGCACTACACCTCGCCACACGAGAAATGAGAAGCGGAGGTCCCACTAAATCGTTGCACACATTCCACAAGGACGACCTTGTGCTCTTGGAAGCCACTAATTTACAGACCACCCACCCAAAGGCAAAACTTGCACCACATCGCTATGGACCTTTCAAGGTCATTTGGGCTTCACCAATGAACTGCAAACTTGAGCTACCACCACAAATGAGAATCCACCCAGTATTCCACAACTCCCTGTTGAAACCCTACACAGAGACTGCCGCACATGGACCTAACTTTGCACGACCCCCTCCTGAAATAGTTGGAGAAGAAGAAGGTCATTATGAGATCAAGAAAATCCTCCAGTCACGCCCCACAAGAAATCACAAAAGCACACAGTACCTAGTCCACTGGAAAGGATACACAGAAGCCAATTGTACCTGGATCCCAGCTAAAGAGCTGATGCATGCCAAAGAACTTGTCGCACAATTCGAAGCTATGCAGAAAGCGGTGCAGAAATCCAAAGAGGGGATACGAGCCTTGCAGGAGCAAGAGAAACCTAAAGAGGGGATACTGTTGTGGACAAAGTCCACGCCATCTAAAAACCCAGTCCAAACCCCTACAAGTCCCACAAGAACCGCCCCTAAACCAAGCTATAGCCAAGTGGCTATTCAACGTCCTCCTGAGCCCACGACAAAGTCTGGTCAACAACCAGCAACCAAAGAGAAGCTTTAACCACATGATCCTGGGAAATCTCAGTCATGTGACCTAGCACGTGACTCATCATGTGACTTATGAGCCCTCAAACAAGCATGTGACTTAACAGCACGTGACTGTGGGAACCTAACACATGACCTACCAAGGGATTGGTCATCTACACAATCACCTGATTGTGTGTGCTTTCTATGCACGTCTCATCTATTGATCAACATGTGGAAAACCATGGGAACAATCAACAGTTGATTGAGAATCAACCAAGTCACAAGACTTACTGCAGAGCTGTGGCACAGTCCGCAGTTCATCTATTATTAGTTCGTGTCTATTCTTAGCTCAAGTCTTACCTGTCTCTTGTATTACTACCTGCCCTAAAGGGGCACATGTCCACCTGTCTCTCGATATTATGCCTACCCTTAACTACACACAGACCACCCTGTATTAGTATATAAGACCTGTGAATTTGTACGAACAGTCCTCAGACTGTTCTCTTGTCTACCCCCACACTGGAGCCTCACAAAGCTCCCTCATCATTAGCAGCCCACCCCTTGTTCTATACAGTCCTGCCTCTCCTTGCCTTTTGCCTCTTCCTCCTCAACATCTCCTTGCTGCTCCTTTGGATCAGTCACCTTCAACTTCACACCATCATCGAGTCTCACTACCCATAAGTAGTGAGTTCCTGACAGATTCTGAAAGAACTCATTGAACTTCAACTCTCAAATCTCCATATATGTGTTACTAGCTAACCCAAGATCGACATAAAACATGTGATCAAGCCTCTGACCTCTCTCTGTGTATCCCTCCATGACCAAAGCAGACAAAAGAAGGACATCGAAGCCTATGTCAGGTCCATTGTCTACTCTGACTCAGAACCAATCATGAGGAGATGGCAGACAGAGGATAAGGAACATGTGATTGAGACACTATCTGAAAGGGCTGATGGAATGTGAGCAGTTCTGTCCATGCTCGCCCCACTTGTTGAATTGTCAAATAGGTTTCATTGGGTATTCTGCCAGTTGGAAACCCTTCAACACTGTCTTCCATCAAGTGTCTGGTGTATGCTTGATGAATTACCAGAATCATTGGACAAGACATATGAGTGTATGCTGAAGGAGATCAAGAGACCAAACAGGGGTCATGCCCAGTGTCTTGTGCAGTGCCTCATTGTGGCTGTCTGGCCGCTTCACATTGACGAGCTTGCAGAAGTTCTTGCAGTTGGCTTCAATGATGAAGAGGGAGTTCTGAAATTGAAACCAGATTGGTATTGGGAAGACAAAGAACAAGTGCTTCTTTCATCATGCTCAAGTTTAATCTTGATTATCAACATTGAGGAGTCGTGTTTTGTGCAATTCTCTCACTTCTCGGTGAAAGAATTCCTGACATCACCTTGTCTTGCCACTTCCAGTCAAGATGTCTCGTGGTACCACATCGCTCTTGAAACTGCGCATGTGGTCCTTGCGCAATCATGCTGGTGGCTCTCTGCTGGCCAAATATGCTGTACAACACTGGGTCAGTTATGCACAGTTCGAGAATGTGTCAATGCAAGTACAAAAGGCAATGGAATGTCTGTTTGACCCTGGCCAACCACACTTTGCAGTGTGGGTGGAGCTGTACAACATTGACACCCGCCCCCAAATCAGATCAACATTTTACATCTTCTATGCCAATGGGAAATCTGGCACAGCCCCTTTGTATTATGCAGCATTTTGTGGATTCCACGATCTCGCCCAGCACCTCATTGTCAAGAACCTGCAGGATGTAAATGTGGAAGGTGGCTTCTATTCATGACTGTTGGTGGCAGCATTGGCTGGGCGGCATTTCCAGATAGCAGAATTACTCCACCACAACAGTGCAGACTCGAATGTGCAAGGACAAGAAATGAGGATTCCACTGCATTCGGCAGCTTATTTTGGAGATCTCAAAGTGGTCCAGAAATTGATTGAGTACGGTGGTAACATCGATGCCCAGGATGGGAATGGATGGACTCCGTTACACTTCCCATGCAAGTCGGAAATCTTCTATCTCAAAGATCCTGGTGTTGTTCAATTATTACTTGATCATGGTGTAGATGTGAACGCTCAGGCAAATGATGGCTCAACACTGTTATATGTAGCAGCAAGCTGGGGGGCTGCAAAGGTTGCATGCATGCTGCTAAAGCATGGCGCTAACTTAGAGGTGAAGGACAATTATGACAGGACACCAGTACATTGTATAGGATTGAACCTACACAATAATGATATGACAATTATTCTCTGAATATGGTGCAAAGTGAGTCCACTTTGCAGCACTTGGAATACGTCAAGTCCCTGTCCCTGCCAATGGGTCGATGGTCTTGTCATGTCACTTCTCAAATATTTTTAGTTTAAGTAATATGTTTCAATAGATGGATAGGCCTGCATTTAGCATGTTTACCCCAGCAGCCAAGATAAGTGTGATTCTATGCAACAATTGCCCAGACAACAGTCTCAAATTGCCAGAGATGGGTTGGGGTTGTATAAGTGCTGTATAAGTACCACTAGACCACCTGAAAAAGTATACCAAGTTCAGTGGTGATAGATAGAGTTGGATAGACTTGATGTCATCCAAGCTGTCTGCAGGGTGCTGCTTCTGGCGTGCGACTGAAAAGACAGCCCTGGTCGAGCAGCTGGGGAAACGATGGCAGGAAGCAAGGCTATAGTAAGGCCAAGACATAAAACAGAATGGATCTTAGATGTACTCAGCAGTGCTGTAGTATATTAACTGTATCAAGCTAGACTCACAAGTCAGGTAAAGAACCACAGCCCAGGCTTGACGTACTTCCGGTTTACTGGAGGAGTTTGGGACCCATTGTGTGTGTGATTAGCCGCTGTTCAGCCTGACTCATTATTTCCATCATCAACTGTCAGAGGGAAGCAAAAGAGCAGACATCAAAGGAGCCAGTGTAGGTTCAGGTATGGGACTTGCAGGATAAGGGAACCAATATTATGTTGGCCACTTTTTGTGCAACACACCGATGATATTGCAGCCTGTCAAGGCGGAGACAGAACCATACTGTACGTTTCGTCTGTCTCAGACAGTAGCATGGCCAGATCCTTATTCCATGCATGCTACGGCAGGTGTGGAGATTGTGATAATCTTGACACGTTTCTTTATGATCGTTGAAGAGGATATATTCACCTTTGGGCATCCCGACCCGGGTACCTGGGGAGCGCCAGTGGCCCTGCAACAGCTGCCATAGTGCTAGGCCCACGCATTGGCCAAAAGTGTGAGATTACCTGGAAATTGGAAATACTGTCGCCCCCATAGATACTGTACAGCTGACCTCAGCACCCCAGTAGTCGTACAAAAATGTGTGGGTGCACAACCACAGAAAAAAACAAAACTGTCTTAGTTCCATGTAAAATTAGACAAAGATCTGAATCCACTCATATTTTTTTTGAGCAAAATGACCAAGTCTTTGTTGTTTCCCTCTTCTCAGGTCTGAAAGTCGAATGCATGTGTCAGTCACACTGAAATTTTAAGTTTGGGTCGGTGCCTCAAATTGGCAAGTGCACGTGATCACACTGCGCATGTGAACAACAAAAAAGATTATTGCACTGACATAGAATCGAACCAACAGCCTCACCCCACTCACTAATGCAACCAAAACATAACAACCACTACACCATGTGGCTCTTCCATTACTATCCCTTTTAACGATACATGACCAACTGCTAATAATGAAGAGTAGATACAAATGTTTGGACCTGAATAGCTTGAACAACGACCTGGCTTCGCTCCCCTCCCCCCCGAAAACTGCTCACAGATCACTTGAAAAAAAATCAAGTCGGAACTTTAAAAAACGCCCAACTTTATTGTGACGGTCCGTGACTGTACGACTACTGGGGTGCTGAGGTCAGGTGGGTTATTCCAGCGGCGTTGTACATAAATTGTCACGCTCCCAAAAAGGTCAATCCCAGTAGTTTGGTTTCCACTAGTGACAGCTGTCATTAATTCGTACTCAGACAAATAAAAAGATCTTGGAATAGTTAATGTAAGCAAAACAAACATATCGCACTTAGATAGGTGATGTAAGCAAAACAAATAAACAACTAAGTCGAGAAGTTGAGCCCTGGGGGCAAACGCACACGCACGCGGGCGTTCCTGGGCATAATGTCAGCCCAGAAAGTTGTCTGGGCGGATGTCCCTGCATATCTGAACCCTGTACTGGTGGCGGAAAGAGGTGCAAACGCGCTCCCGAGCGATGTGGCAGAAAAAGGCGCAAACGCGAGACCAGGCCCACCGCTTGAAGGCGGATATGCAAGCGGGACCACCCCAGACGGGTTCGCGAATGTGAAAGAATGTGCAGCGGAAGGGGATGCGCAGCAGAATGCGAAGGCTGCTGGATGCGTAGCAGAGTCTGGCCGTTCCGCCTTGTCAATGAAAAATTGACTTGTGAAAATACTTTGTGTCTGCTGCGTGCCACCCGCCCCAACGATCGGTCCGTTGTATGCCGCGTATATTATTTATGTTCGAAAATACGCTATAAAAAAATGTTACCTGTCATACTAGTCCTTAGCCACGTAATTTAACTGGGTAAAATTGCTGCAAAAAACGCGTTGATTGCCTTTTCACCCCTTGCTGAGTGGAAAATAAAACCCCATAAATACGACAGATAATAGTGTTTTATTCCTAACTATCCCCAGCCATTCCAGTCCATTTTCCTGTCCAATATGTCATGTTTGCCCACATATCGTCTTCCTCCGGCATTGTGCAAGCATGCACTGGCAACTGGACTGAGCGCCCCGCCCTTGATGTTTTGCTTGGACTTCCAAGTGAATACCACGGATGGGTGGGAGCCGGAGCCGGAACCAGAAGATGTGGAAGACACCAAGAGCTCATGTGGCAATACCCCAGACGACGCCAAGAACCCTGCGACTTCGACAAGACAGGGGAGCTTCAATTGGGACCAGGAGAAGGGCAAATTTAATATTGAATGGGCTAATTTAGCTGCATTCGAGACGTGGTGCCGGGAGGAGGAACAGATGTACTCCATCAAGTTCGTTGCATCCACCAGCTGGGCCAAATCACCTCTGTATACCCGGCGCCAGCTCTTTGTTTGCGGGCGCAAGGCATCCAGGGGGCCGGTGCCCTATGCAAAGAAGAATTCAGACTGTGAAAGCAAGATCAGTCCCAAAAAGATTGGTTGCAGTTGTCATATCTGGATCAAACTCTATCCCCACACATCAACCGTTTTGGGACGTTACGTAGCAGAGCATGATCACAAGATCGGTGTTGCCAACATCGCTTACACTTGCTTGTCTGGCAGTGCCCGCAAGCGAATCAAAGCAATGCTGACTCAAAAAGTTGAGCGTCCCAAGATCGTGAGTTGCTGAACCTAAAAAAGTTTAGCTGAACTAATTCATTTAAAGGTACACGTGATTCGCAATTCAGTGCCTGATGGCAGTCGCGATCAGTTAATTGCACTCAAGGAAGTCAACCACATAGCCCGAGTGCTTGAAAATGATGAGATAAGATTGCATCCAGATGATGCTATCTCAACAAGGCTCTTAATCGAGCAGCTATCAAGTAAAGGTACCCTTACTTTTTACAAAGATAAGCAAGATCGCGCTCCGATTGATTCAAGATTGCCAGATGATGCCTTTGTATTGTGCATCCAGACAAGCTTCCAATTGGACGCTTTCCAGCGCCTCGGCAATGGGTTTATCGGAATCGATGCAACACATAACACTACCCAATATCAAGATCTATTGTTGTTCACGATCATCGCCAGGGATCATTGGGGACATGGTAATAATTAATAATTAATATTTGATAAGGAGTGCTAACATTTCCCAAATAGGCGTTCCTGTTGCCTGGATGCTGATGTCAAGTGGGACGACAGATATCATCGCCTTCTTTGTCAAATGGGTCAGGGACGCCAGTCCCTCGGTCCGGCCCAGGGTGCTCATGACTGATTGCGATCAGGCGCAGATTGCTGCACTCAAGTCTGTGTATCCACAGAGCCAGATATTTCTTTGCACGTGGCATGTGCTATGCGCGATCTGAGCCCATTTCATAACAAACCAGTTCCAGGCACTTTGGGATAAAATTAAGGCCTGGGTAAACACAGATGATGTTGCCAAGTTTCTCAAGATCTGGGATGAGATTTCAAGTGATCCTTCTGTGCCTCAAAGCGTTGTGAAGTACCTTGCAACAGAGTGGTTACAGGTGCTACATATGTGGTCTAAGGTTGTAAGGAAAACCCGATCTATCTATGAGAAAGGGGACACCAATATGTTAATTGAATCATATGTGCTTTATCTCCTCGCGCGATAACCGAATTAATATGATCTTAGATATCATCATCTATTGAAGACTCATTACCTTGGCGGAAAGCGCAATCAGTGCATTGATTCCATCGTTTGCACACTTGTGCTCAAAGTGGTGCTAGATTTCGATTTCAAGCATAGGCAACAACTTGCTAATATGAAAGGCCCAAACCTTAATGATTCGCATCACTGACGGGTCGAAGCGAGCGCCAGGAACATATCCCCAGATTCAATTCATTACGTGGACGGCACTACATTTTATGTCGCTTCTCAATCTCTTCTGGGTCATTATTACCTGATCGATCTGACTCAATCTGCTTGCGATTGCAAGGATTTCCCGAGGATCCGGTACTGCAAGCACATCGCTGCTATCGACCTGCATTTCCCTCAACTCCACCCAAAGGGAAACAGCTCCTCCAAGATCCCGGAATGCGTGCATGTTCCCGATATGCCCAAATGCAAACACACTCTGAGGTCCGAAGAAGAGAGCGCAGAGATTGTCTTAAAAGATATCAGCGCGTTATGTCAGCAGCTCAGTGCTGTAAGCGATCGCTCAACCCTAGATCTCCAGGCCCTGAAAGTGATCAAATGCAGCCTCAAGACGGCAATCGCCTTGGCAAATGGGTCCTGGGCTTTACCCGAAAAGGATGTCTTCAATGCAAATCAGAAGACCTGGGCCAAAACGGCCGAACGCATGGGACAACCTAGAAAGGCCTCGAAACGTACACATGGCCCAGTCGGTGGAAACATGGCTACGGAGCGCATTGGCCATGCTAAAGGCAAGCGCTCCTGCAAATACACTGATCCGTATGCTGGGGGCGAGAGATCAGATAAGCGTGCCAAGCCTGATGTGGTCTCCGCCACTGCAAATACAGTTGCCCGCGCCGCTGTGCCTGCTCTGGCTCTACATGTCCCCGCTGTGCTTGCTCCTGCATGCGCGTCCCCTTCTGCTGCAGTGGCGGGCTCCACTGCGCATTCTTTCACATTCACGAACCTGTCTGGGGCAGTCCCGCTTGCATATCTGCCTTCAAGCAGTGGGCCTGGTCTTGCGTTTGCGCCTTTTTCCGCTGCATCGCTCAGGAGTGCGTTTGCGCCTCTTTCCGCCGCCGGTACAGGGTTCGGATATGCAGGGACATCTGCCCAGACAACTTTCCGGGCTGACATTATGCCCAGGAACGCCTGCACGCGCGTGTGTTTGCCCCCAGGGCTCGACTTCTCGACTTAGTCGTTTATTTGTTTTGCTTACATCACCTATCTAAGTGCGATATGTTTGTTTTGCTTACATTAACTATTCCAAGATCTTTTTATTTGTCTGAGTACGAATTAATGACAGCTGTCACTAGTGGAAACCAAACTACTGGGATTGACCTTTTTGGGAGCGTGACAATTTACGTACAACGCCGCTGGAATAACCCACCTGCTGAGGTCAGCTGTACGGTATCCACGGGGGTGACAGTATCTTTCCGAAGGGTTACCGGGTTGCACGTTATGTAATCATTGTCCCGCACGCAGAATCTGACAGGAGAAGATCGTTCAGGGACAAAACTGCTGAAACGATGTTCTCGATCAGGACACATCTTCGCATAGAGGGCATACGTGGCCCACCACTCCATCACACCCTCCTTGCTTCAAACACCCATGACCAGTCCGACAATTTCGCGGACTTCCAGAAGTGGAATCACCGCATCCTTGATCCGTCCTCCGTCTTCCTCGGGCCCCGGGACTGTTGCAAGACTGGAGCGAGGAGAAAGGGTCTCGACACGTCTCCGTTCGTTCTATTTTCTTATCTTCATCACCTCGGCGCGCCGGCTACACTGCTATCAATCTACCCGCGTTGGCGATCTAAGACCGGGAAAAGAGCTGGAGGCTCTGGAGCTGCTTGTTGCTGAGGCAACAGCGATGCCAAAAGTCAAAAACTCGAGAATTCTGATACTTGGGACATACAACGCACCGCACACGTTGCCGCACATACCGTAACCCTGCACCCCTCCTGCTGACCATCCTCTGCTTCGCTACCCCATGACTATTGTACGTTCTGTGCCAAGGGTGGAACCTTCGGCAAATGCGCCACTATCGCTAGGCGCGACGACACGATGGCTCTTCAGACGCCCAATACACGCTTATCTCACCTGCTGATGCGCTGAAGCCTTGTAAAACTTGCCCACCCGGGGTCCGCCTGTTCATCCTTACCACACCCTCAGGTACGCCAGACAGTCATTATCTCGGGTGCTTGGAGTAGGATCCGCCTTGGTGAAGACCCATTCGCAATTCCCCTGAATTCATCGAGCACACGTTGTGATCAACGCTTAACCATTGATATCCCCAACACATGGCTATGGATGGACAACTTCTTCCGTGGGCGCCTACGTCAACTGTCCACCCCATGCCGATCAAACAATACTGTACGCGTATATCAACTGCTCAATATCTCTTCTCCGAGTTCCGAGAGAGAGGCTCAGTAATCTGTTTCCAATTTCCCGGTAGGACCATCAACGGAACGTGTGTAGAACATGTGTATGTGTATGCAACCCACGACCCTCGCACGCGCCACCATCCAACTAACCCTTCCATTCTATCTCCCCCACGTCCTCGTTTCCGCTTCGCGGCTCCACACCAGCAGCACTTCAGCCACTAGTAGGTACGTGTCCCATTCCATCCGTTCCGCGCACGCGTGTGGACAGATCACGCGTTCTACGCTGGGTGCTGGTGCCAGCGATCACTTGGCTATGCCGACCCATCAAATCAATCCACCACACCTAGGCCACGCAGGCGCTTACGGGCAATCAACTGCCAAATGCGGACACGTCACCCTCCGCACCCCCCGTCCTCTCTAACTCCCCTTTGCTGTTGGATTGCGCGCTCGTCTGCGACAGGTAATAAAACTTAATTTTAATCGCGTCTCTTTCCTTTTTCTCTTCTTTTTGGTTTTTCCTTATGAGCGTCCGCGCTCCGGTTAAGTGCGTCTATGCCGGCCGATCCCTTGTCCGTAGACCGGGTCGCTCGACCGTTGGAAGCTGAATATTGACTGTATCCATGCCACCCCATAGTCTCATCATAACCAACCCTCTCCCTCCCACCAACGTACATACCGTACACGCAGCATGAACGACCGTACGCACTGCGATCTTGCGACTCCGACGTCGGTGGCCCACTGGCAGTCTGGTCGAATTTACAGTATTTGGCTGTCCGCGACAACCGTGGGTTTCGGTTTCGACGACATGTCATAACCGCCATAACAACATACGGCGCCGACTGAGCCAATTCACTTGATCAACAGAACCGGAGGGGGGAACATAAAATAAGAGGCGCGTCGTTCGATTCTCAGCCTTTCCGATATGATACGAGTTTTTTTTTTTGCAACGATGTGTGAGGAAATAATCATCCTCTTTGGTCGGAGTGTCGGATGTTGCATCGCCCGAGTTCCGAGCGCTGGTGGCAGTGGGCGGGCGCGTCATGATGGATGGATGGGACGGTTTCCGTTCGCGACGGTGACCAAACGTGGGGATATGCCGCATACGTATACAGCATACGTGGACATATGTGGATATATATGGTACCGTAACATCTCGCGCGCGCGCAGCATCAAGTCGACAAACGCGTATCAGTGATGCAGTACAGCACAGTACAGCACAGTCCGGTCGCACACTAATAAATGAAGCAAATATGGGCACAGTCACATTTAAATCTTAAAAATCCAGCCTTTTTTCTTTTTCTCACACGTGTCAAACATCCGTACTGCGCTCTCTCTCTCTAACTGTATTCCTCGAACCCTCTTCTGCTTCTATTCCCTGTACCATGCCTACTGTACTTCCGTGGGGCTTCCAATTTCATCATCTTCGTCCTCGGATGTCCCCCTCAATTTATATATATCTATATAAATGTCTGCCATCCTTGTACGGGGTTTGTATCACATGGTTCCCCTCGCCGCCACCAAACCCCCCACCTAACGACGCTCAATTCGAGAGAATGTCGTGATCTTCAATCGATAATGCAGTTATAACTGTCTAATAAAGGCGCTGAATCAGGACCAGGGGGCCCAGTTGCCACCAAATGAAAAGTCTCTCATGGTTCTGGACCCGCGCTCCTGTCTGTGTCCGCGCGCGCCGTATGTTTACAGGTACAGTACATACAATAAACCACAGTCCAGGAGGGGATGGATGACGAGAAAGAAAGATGTCGGCCCGGCCCGAGGCGGTGAAAACGGGAAAGAGCGGGAAAGCTGCTTTACTGCTTACTGCTTAGCAGCAGATGAGATGAGCTAATATCGGGGCAGGACATATACAGGTTCGCCAAGCCTGCCGAGAAGCGCGCTCGAGCCCGGTTGCAGTTGGTTGCAGAAGGGGTTGCTGCGCAACAACTGGACTTGTTGAAAACGACGTAAAGGACTGCATGCGGACGAGGCATAGCCATTGGTTGCCGAAGCTGATGCTGATTCAAGGGGATCTCTCGGTCACCGAGGCGATTATTATGTCTTAAAACACCCCCGTCGCATCTGCATCTGTCATCTCATCATCAAACCATCATCACTCGTCCCGCATTCCTTTCCTCCGCCCTTCGCCTCTCATCGTCGCTCGTGACCGTGACGAATGGAGGGAGGGAGAAGAAACGGAAGAGGGGGTTAAAATACTGGATGGAAATAAAGAGGAAGGACAGGGATTATACTTGTCACAGGGGCGAGCGCTGGCTAATGATACATGGATTACCAAGGCTCGTACACTACACCCGAAAATAATAGATAGGCGCTGAACAAAAGGAGAAATGATGGAAAAACACGGGGGGAAGCGAAGGGTGAAGGTTTTAAAAAAAAGGGCAAGGAGAACAAAAAAGGAGGAAAACGACCTGGACCGTGTGCGTTGTGGAGATGTGATTGCGTCATGGTTGGATGGATGGGGATTGCTTGAAGAAACTGGTTGGTTGGGTGGATGGATTGGTGTGCGTTGTGTGAGAGATACCGTTGATGATAGGAAGAAGGGATAACGTGGTTGGCTGGCGGTCACGCGTCTACTCCAGTCAGCCATCATAACCGAGATTAAAATTGAGGAACAGAGGCCGTTGCAGGGAAAGTGGCGGGGCGACGAAGAGCGAAAACTCGGATTTTAGCAGGGTGGAAGGATATCTTTTGCCGCCCGCCGCCACATCTCTTCTCCTCTCTTTCTCCAAGCAAGGGCTAGTCTACGCTCCCCCTTCGTCTTCTTCACGAATCGAGCTGAGCGAACGCATGCGGCCGTGAATGCGGCGTGATGATGGGGCTTGCGGTGGAGGGGATATATGCGGCAGTGGAATCGCTGGGGTATATGCAGGCGCAGACCCTACGGGTTTAGAAACAGGGGGCGAGGGTGAGGGTGATGGGGACGGAGGGACGAGAGGTGATGATTGGGCAGAGCCGGGGAGGGGCGTGCTAT
>Ga0307510_10000278_pt1 | contig 47084 bp, 43 predicted proteins | sample 12_EM_MG_FD_207224 | JGI IMG/M metagenome (GOLD analysis project Ga0307510, IMG submission 207224) | Populus trichocarpa ectomycorrhiza microbial communities from riparian zone in the Pacific Northwest, United States - 12_EM | ecosystem: Host-associated > Plants > Roots > Unclassified | place... | reverse complement strand
GTGCGAGCGCGCCAATTCCCTGCTCAAGACGACCTTCAAGGCCCTGCGCAGGGTCAGCCTCGACCCCAGCCGCATCACGAAGATCGCCGCCGCAGCCCTCGTCCTGCTCCAGCTCGAGTACGGCCGCATCATCTGAACGATCACGCACCGTCGTGATCCATTACCGGGAAAGACTCACTGACCCTGAAGCTTCTCGGCAGCTTCTTGCACCCTGTTGCCGTAGCCGACAAGGAAGCCCGCGAACGTTCGCGGTCACCGCACGAATGGCCCCGGCCGCATGAACCCGGAAGTGTTCCCCTCTCTCTGTACGGCTTCTGCGGTTGCTGGCAGGCCCGGACGGAACCCAGTAGAGTGATCCGCCAGGCGCGCGGGGCGCCTCCGGGTCCGCGGGAAGGGCAGAGCCCACCTGGCTTACACGAGCGTGTCATCTTGGCCTACGTCCTTCGGCCGGCGCGGCGGACCACCGGTTCACCGAAGGAGGTTCTGTGCCGACGACACCGCGGCCCCTGTCCCTGCCCGAGCGTCCCAGTCCGCAGCAGCTCAAGAAGCGGGCGAAGGACTTGCAGCGGGCCGTGCGATCCCAGTCCCCCACCGCTTTGGCGCTGGTCGCCCGACACGCGCCTGAGAGTCTGGAAGATCCGGCCGGATTCACCCTCGACACCGCCCAGTTGGTGATCGCCCGCCTCTACGGGTTCCTGAGTTGGCCACGCCTGCGCGAGCATCTCACCGCGCTCCCCGGGACACCTGGCGACCGGCGCCGTACCGGCACTCGTACGGTGGAGGACTTCTACCGCCTGCGGACCGGGTGGGCCGATGCGTCGGACGTGCGCCGTTGCGCCGCAGCCTTGACGGGTGCGCATCCCGATCCGGCGCAGTGGCTGCCGCTGCTCACCGTGCGGTACAACGGTGTCAAAGTGATCGCGTTCGACTCACCGGCCGGGGCGGTGTTCGCCGAACTCACCCCGAAGCGGGTCACGTTGTCCTCGCCCGCCGGCGAGGCGCCGTCGGCGGGCGAGGGAGCGTCGGTGACCTTCCACAGCGAATTCGGCACGATCGCGGGTGTCGTTGCGCCCGATGTAACCGGCCTGGCCGTGGAGCTGGCCGCGGACCGGCGCCCGCTCGGCTGGACGCTGGTCGCCGACGGCGTGTTCGTCGCACCCAACGCGTTCCTCGTCGGCCCAGCAGGTCTCGTCCTGCGGATCAACCACAGCCCCAGAGGCGAGGTCGTGCCCGCGGCGGCCCTGCCACCGCGCTCGGCCGCCGTCGTGGACCGGCCCGCACCGGCCACGGAGGCCACCGCCCGTCTGATGGCGGCCCTCGCCGCGGCCGACGCACCTCCGATCGTCGATCCTGAGCAGTGGCGGCCCGGCGTCCACGCGGACCTCACACCGACCGAGCAGGTGCGGCTCGGCCGCTACGGCAAGCTACTTGTCTGGCACCGAACCGGTGGGCGGGAGAGCGTCGAGGATCCCTTCGTGTTCGACTTCACCCCTCAGCAGGGCCCGGTCCAGGACTTCGCCGTGGTCGGCAAGAGCATCGCGTTCACACGGATGTACTACGACTTCGTTGACGGGGCCAGCGGCACCATCGCCGTTGTGGGTCTGGTCGACGACGCCGACATCGCCTCCGTGGCCCTGCGCCGTGACAACATGCCCGACCTGCCGGCCCAAATCGCCGGCGGGACATTTCTCATCGCTGGGCCCGACCTCACCGACCTCACCGAGCGCGGCCCCGCCACGGCCGTCCTGGTGTCCCGGGACCACGCCGGCAACGTACGCGAAGAGCTCCTTTACCAGGAGCAGGACTGAGTCTTTCCCGGTAATGGATCACGACGGTGCGTGATCGTTCAGATGATGCGGCCGTACTCGATCTGGAGCAGGACGAGGGCTGCGGCGGCGATCTTCGTGATGCGGCTGGGGTCGAGGCTGACCCTGCGCAGGGCCTTGAAGGTCGTCTTGAGCAGGGAATTGGCGCGCTCGCACACGCTGTGGATGCCTCGGACGACCTTGTTGTAGGTTTGCTGGGCCTCGGTGAAAGGCTCACTGACCACCGCAATTTGACAGACCATCAACGGGCCAGCCCGTCAAGCGCGGCCTGACCGCCCTATGACCACTGAACCCTGGGCAGCAATCATCTATACGGAGAGTCCGAAGCCGCCCGTCGCCCGCAGGGTCTCCCCCGTGAGGAAGGACGCCTTAACTGAGGCGAGGTAGAGCAGGACCCCGACGATGTCGTTCTCGGTACCCTCGCGCCGGATGATCTGCTGGCCCAGGGCGCGGTCCACCTCCGCCGGGGGCAGTTCGGCCCGGATGGTGTCGGTGAAGATGAGTCCGGGCGCGATCGCGTTCACGCGGATGCCGTCGTCCGCGAACTCGCGCGCGAACGACATGGTCAGGCCACGGACGGCGAGTTTGGACACGGCGTAGGCATTCCGGTTGGCGTAGGCCGCGGACGACGAGATGTTGACGATGGTGGCGCCGGTCCGTCCGCTCATGGCCTCTTTCACGGCGAGCGAACAGATGACGACACCCATGACATTGACGTCGAACAGCCTTCGGAGCTTTGGGACCCCGAGCTTGGTGAACGGCTGGTAATAGTCGGCCGCGTGCAGACCCGCATTGTTGACCAGGATGTCGATGCCGCCGTGACGTTCGACCGTCTCGCCGACCACCGTGGCGACCCTGTCCTCGTCGGTCACGTCACAGGCCGTTCCGGTCACGATGCCGCCCGGCGGTGTGATCGCCGCGGCAGCGGATGCCGCCGCGTCACCGTCGACGTCGGCGAGCACCACATGCGCGCCGCGCGCCACCAACGCGGCGCCGAAAGCGCGACCCAGCCCACGGGCACCCCCCGTGACTACCGCCACCTTGCCTCGGTACTCGTCGTCGGACATCGTCTCTCCTGTCCTCGCGGTTCCTGGGATGTACCGTGTGCCGTTGTTCGACCTGCCGCCCTCGCACGCGGATGATCGCCCGCCCTGCGCGGAGCGGGACGCTGGAACTCGACAACCCGACAACCGGACGGCCGACGCTGCCGGGGTAGTGAACGGTCGCTCGCACCTCGCTTCGGCCGGGCGTCACACCGACGCCCCGCATCCACAGATGACCTTCTTCACGCGTCGGCCACGGCGGGCTGCTCACCGTCGTCGATGCGCCGGTAGACGACGGCTCGCAATTCGGTCTCAGTGAACTGTGCCAACTCGGCCTGTACGCGTTGGCCAATAGCCACGCCGGGGCCGTACTCGTCGAGCAGGATTCCCGGCAGGCGTGGCCCCTCGTCGAACTCCACGAGGGCCAGCACGTAAGGAACAAAGGCCGCGAACGCTGGCACGCTGCCGTGATGGACCACGATGAAGCTGTAGATGGTGCCGCTACCGGTGACGTCGGTGAACGACGTCGGTCCCTCGCAGCGGTTGCAGAGTTCGAGTGGTCTGGCCAGCCAGACGCCGCAGTCCGAACAGCGACACAGCACGATCCGTCCATGCCGCGTGGCCTCCCAGAACCCGGCGCTGTCCGTGTCGATCAGCGGTGCCGGCGGTACCGGGTTCGGTCCGGCCCGGTTCATCGCGACGCCTCGTAGATCAGGGCGCCGCCCGCTGGGCCGGCCCCTGCGGTGACGAGGGCGTGGCGGGCGTCGGGGACCTGGCGGCCGCCGGCGTCGCCGCGTAGCTGGAGGACCGCCTCGTAGTGGTGGTTGAGGCCGTGCAGGTAACCCTCCGACAGCAGCCCACCGTGCGGGTTCACCACGACATCGCCGCCGTACGTGGCCCGGCCCTCGCGGAAGAACGCACCGACCTCGCCCTTCGGGCACAGTCCGAAGTCCTCGACGGTCGCCATCACGGTGCCGGTGAAGCAGTCGTACATGCAGGCGACGTCCATGTCCGCGGGACGCAGACCGGTGCTTGCCCACAGGCGCTTGGAAGCGTAGGCGGAGTACATCTCGGACAGATCGGGGAAGTTCGTCCAGGAACCGCCGTGCGTGTGGGCTTCGCCGAACCCCACGATCCTGATCGGGGCATGTCGCAGAGACCTGGCCCGCTCCAGTGTCGTGACCACGAGGGCCACCGCGCCATCGGTCTCCAGACAGCAGTCGTAGAGGCGGAACGGCTCGCAGATCCAGCGGGCGGACAGGTAGTCGTCCATGTCGATCACCTGTCGCTGCATGGCGTGGGGATTGGCCGCGGCGTGCTTGCGGGTGGTGATGGCGATCTGTCCGAAGTCCTCGTCCCGGGTGCCGTACACGTGCTTGTGCCGCTGGGCGAACATGGCGATCCACATCGGCGGTACGACGAACCCGTTCAGGGCGGCGAACTGCATCTCGCCTCGCATCGGCAACGCGGGCCGCTCCCCTCTCCCGTAGCGGTTGCCCGACCTACCCTGGAGGGAACGGAAGACGACTGCCACCTCACAGACACCGGCCTGGACCGCGGCGAACGCCTGACCCACGACAGTGACCGCGATGTTGCCCCCGCCGTGTACGTCCATGGCGAGCCCGAGGTCGAAGGCGCCGATGGCCCGTGCGACGTCGGCCGCCGGCGCGGAGTCGTTGGTGTGGAAGTCGATGACGCCGTCGACCTCGTCCGGTTGGAGCCCAGCATCGCGGAGCGCGGCGCGCGCGGCTTCAGCGGCCATGGCCAAGGGGGTCCGGCCCGAAGACATGCTGAACGGCGTCCGGCCGATTCCCACGAGGGCTGCCTCACGCGTATCCATCCGACCTCCGTGCCTCTGCCGCGGGCCCATCAACGAATCTAAATAGATGACACTTTTCTATCTCCTGCTCGGCTCTGCTGGCTAGTCTCTGGCGACAGGGGAACGGTGCCGCACATGTTCGGCGGCTGCGTCGCGGCGGGGCTGTTCCGCCGGGGTGGTGGTCCTCGACCTTCCGGAAGGGTGACCCTTTGAGCAGCATCTACCGCAGCGCGGATCTCGACGTGTCGGCCGATACGGCCTGGGACTTCATCGAGCGATATACCAGGTCAGAGGTGCATGTTTTCTCTTTGTGCCGGGCCGAGCGGCAGGAGGGGGAGTACCGCGTCGTCACGTTGGCCGACGGCCGGGAGATCTGGGAGCGGAACGTGTCGGTCGACCCGGTGCACCGGCGGGCGACGTACACGGTGCAGGGTCTCAACGGGGCTGAGCATCACCAGGCCGAGATGCGGGTCGAGGTGGATCATCGCGCACGGGCGTGTCTAATTTGGGTCACTGATTACCTCCCGCACGAGATCGCCGAACAACGGGCCGCAACCTACGACACCCTGTTCGCCGAGCTTGTCGCCGCTGTCAATTCCCACCGTGACGACGCGACGGCGCCGTCCTGACCAGCGGGCAGGACGGAATGCCAGGAGGCCGTGGGGTAGAGCCGTTCGACGGCACGCGCGCGGCTTGTCGGGGTAAGAACGCACCGTCGACGGAGCAGGTGGCAAGCTGCCTCAGCGTGGCGCTGCGCGATGTGTGTCTGGGGCCGTCCGGCGGTACGTCTTGGTGGCAGAACAGGGCGCGTACCGCCGGACGGAGATGAAGGGGCCGACTGATCAGCTTTCACACAGTCGTGCCGACACGGGAGTTGAGCAGTCGGTGTTCTGGGCCAGGGGCCGCAGTGTGGAGAGTCCGGTCTCCAGCGCCACAGACCACACCATGTCGTTGGCCAGCGAGTTCCACTCGGTCGCTGTCGGCTCCGGGACCAGTCCCGAGGAGACGACCGCCTCAAATCCGGAGCGTCGCATGTGCGGCATCGGGTGGTAAAGCGGCCAGGTCACTCCTGTAGTGCGTTCGTCGTCCGGCCACACGCGGACGTGGCCGGTGCCGGCTGTCGGGTCGTGATAGCTGATGACCGCCAGGATGTCGGGGCCGAGGAGGATGGCGGTGAGGCTGGAGGCTTGGAGGCAGGCATCCGCGGTGCGGGCGACGACCGTGTCGGCGGCGGTGACGAGGCCGATCCGGCTGCGGGATCATCGACGCGCAATCGGTGCGGGTCGCCGCGACCGTGCCGGCCGCCTCACGCGGCTACGACGGCGGGAAGAAGGTGCCGGGCTCGCAAGCGACACATCGTGACCGACACCCTCGGTCTGCTCCTGGTCGTCTGCGGCACCGCCTCGAACATCGGCGACCGGGACGCCGCGTCGGGCATGCTGAGGCGGCTGCGCCGCCTGCTCCGCGACATCACCCTCGTCTGGGCCGACGGCGGCTGCACCGGCTCCCTCAGCGGCTGGTACCGGCACCAGCTCGCTCTGGCCTTGGAGATCGTCAAACGCACCGACGACATGGAGGGGTTCGTGGTGCTGCCGAGCCTGTGGGTGGCAGAGCGAACGTTCGCGTGGCTGATGAACTCCCGCAGTCTGACGAGGGATTGCGAAACTCTGCCCGCTACCAGCGAGGCGATGATCCGGTGGTCAATGATCACGCGGTTGAGCCGGCGTCTGGCACGGCCATGGGCCGGCGGCCGGGTGGGGCGTTACCTCTGGCGGCGTGCGAATTGTGCTGGTGTCGCGTGGTACCGCTTCTTGAACGCGCGGATGAAGTGGCTGCTGTCGGTGAAGTGCCAGAGTGCGGCGGCCTCGGACACGCTGAGCTGGGATCCGGAGGCGGTGAGTGCCTCGGCCGCTTCCTCCAGGCGTCGGCGGCGGATGTAGGCGCTGAACGACTCGTCCAGGCTTGCGAAGGCCCGCTGCAAGGTGCGTACGGAGACGTGCAGTTGAGCGGCGATCGTGGCCGGCGACAACTCGGCGTCGGTGAGCCGGGCATCGGCGAGGTCCCTGGCCGCCTGCGCCAGCGCCGGGGTGAAGGTGGGCTCGCGGTCGTCGAAACGGTCGAGGATCAGCCCTGTGGCGAGTTCGAGCAGGGCGTTGCGGGACGCGTGCGCCCCCGCCGGGCCGAGGTCGCTCACGGTCCGCTGCACCACGCTGGTGTGTGCCATGAGGATCTGCGCCGCGGGCGAGGTGGCCTGGCCGGTGCGCGGTTTCCCGGCGACCAGGGAGCGCAGGGCGTCGCCGGGGAAGATGAAGATGCGGGTGCCGATCACGGGCGTGGTGTGGAAGTGATTCTCCGTCACGACGTGGTGCATGAAGTAGGTGCCGGCCGAGATGTACGCGTCACCGCCCTGATCGTGCGGGTCCTTCAGGGCCACCGAGCCGCGCAGCCCGACGTACAGCCTGATCTCATCGTGCTCGTACGTCCCGACTGCCCGGGTGCTCACGGGTGAGGATGCCCAGAGTTCGTTGACGGCGGTGTCCTCCAGGGCCACCGAGCGCATCGTTCCCTGGAAGCCGTCGACCGTGGAGGCGCTGAATTCCGGCAGCGGGTACAGGTCTCCCATTCGGTCGTTCCAGGTGTCGATGAACGGCTCCCACGTTCCCCGGCCGGGTCCGGTGGAGTCGGCGTCGACGGCGAACGTGCCCACCTTGCCGCCCGGACCATGGAAACGTGGCCTGCTCGTCATGTGCCCTCCGTCTGATGAGGATGTCGCCGGAATCCCATTCTGCGTCGCGCGGGTACACCCGTTCTACGTACGGCTGTTCCTAGGGTTGGTGGCGCTTCGACCTCCACAACGATCTACCGCCTGCCGGCCGTGCCCGGCGCCGCAGACGCTTTGTCTGCCTCGCGCGCGGCGCAGGGGGACGACCTCGACCCCGCGGGCGAAAGTGAGAAGAACTATGAAGGCAGTGCGTTTCCACCAGTACGGCGACCCCGATGTGCTGCGTTACGAGGACGTGGAGCAGCCGGTTCCCGGTGCCGGGGAGGTGCGGGTCCGTGTTGCGGCGACGTCGTTCAACCCGGTCGACGCCAATATCCGCGCCGGTTTCATGCAGGGGCCGATCCCTGTGACGCTGCCGCACACGCCCGGCATCGACGTCGCCGGCACGGTCGACGCGCTCGGCGAGGGCGTGACCGGCATCCAGGTCGGGGACCAGGTCATCGGCTTCCTGCCGATGGCGGGGCCAGGCGCCGCCGCGGAGTACGTCGTAGCACCGTCCGAGGCCCTGACGCCTGCCCCCAAGCGCGTCGCGCTGTCCGACGCGGCCGCGCTGCCGCTGGTGGGCCTGACCGCGTGGCAGGCGCTGTTCGAGCACGCCAAGCTGACCGCCGGGCAGCGCGTGCTGATCAACGGCGCGGGCGGAGCGGTCGGCGGCTACGCCGTGCAGTTGGCCAAGCAGGCCGGCGCCCACGTGATCGCCACGGCCGGTCCGCACAGCGGTCGGCGCGTCACGGCCGCGGGTGCGGACGAGGTCATCGACCACACGACCGCCGACGTCGTCGCGGCGGTGAGCGAGCCGGTCGACGTCGTACTCAACCTCGCGCCGGTCGAACCGGTACAACTGGCCGCGCTCCTCGGGCTGATCCGCCCCGGCGGTGTCCTGGTGAACACCACGGTGTGGATGCCCGCGCCCACCGACGAGGAGCGCGGCGTACGGGGCATCGACCTGTTCGTCCGGAGCGACGCGGAGCAGCTGGCGCACCTGGTGGAGCTGATCGACGGTGGCGAGCTGCGCGTCGAGGTCGCCCGGCGGGTTCTGCTGGCCGAGCTGCCTGCCCTGCATGCCGATGCTGCTGCGGGCGCACTACCCAGCGGCAAGGTCGTCGTCACGCCCGGCGCCTGACGCGCACCCGACTCACCCGCGAAGGAAACGATCCCGATGATCCCCGACGACGATCCGTCCCGCTCGCTGACCGTGGCGGACCCCGACGACCCCGGCACGACGTACATCTCACTGGTGGGCAACACCTACGGCATGCTCGTCACCGGCGAGCAGACCAACGGCCGATACTGCCTGATCGACATGCACATCCCCGACGCCGGCGGCCCGCCCCCGCACCGGCACGACTTCGAGGAGATGTTCACCATCCTCGAAGGCGAGATCGAGTTCACCTTCCGCGGCGAGAAGCACACCGTGCAGGCCGGGTCTACCATCAACATCCCGGCCAACGCACCGCACAACTTCCGCAACGCTTCAGGTGCACCGGCCCGCATGCTGTGCATGTGCACCCCCGCCGGCCAGGACGAGTACTTCACGCGCATCGGCGATGTCGTCGCGGGCAAGGACGCACCGCCGCCGCAGCTGTCGGACACCGAGCTCGCGGAACGCCGCCGCCACGCGGTCGAGCTGGCCTCGGCCTACCGAAGCGAGTTCCTGTAGCTCGCAGGCCCGGCAAGCCCCGCATCGGTCTGCCGTGGGCAAACTCGCCCTGACCGTGGAGGTGATGAGGGGGTTCCTCAGTCGGCGGCAGGCCGCTGAGGCGTTCGATGTTCACGGCGATGGCCATGAGTACATGCTGCAGATAGGTTTTCGGCTGTCCTCGGTAGCGGCAGGGGCGCATGCCGTGTCCGTGGGCAAACTCGTTGATGGTGCCCTCGACCGCGTAGCGGATCTTCCAGGCGGGTGTCTGCTGCTCCGCACGGGCGCGGAGTTGCAGGTCGCGGAGTTCTCGTGGGGGAAAGTCCACGGTTCGGGCGCTGTCAGCAATGGTGGTGCACCGGGTGCGAACGGGGCAGGGGCGGCACTGGCTCGTGGTGAACCGGGCCACGATCAGCGGGGCGGCGTGGGCGAGGAGGTCGGGTAGGGGCCGTGCCAGCCCGCGCTGATCTGGCCCTGAGGGCAGGTGACCTGCCGGTGGTCGAAGTCGATGTGGAAGTCGTCCCGGTCGAAGCCCTCGTTCTTGTGGTGCTGGCGGGTGGGGTTGCCCGGCAGTGGGCCGCTGACGGTGACCTGGTGTTCGCGCTGGGCTCGTTCCAGGTGGACCAGAGAGGTGTAGCCGCCGTCGACCAGGTGCTCGGCAGCCGGGGCGCTTCGTGGAGCGGCGGGGGTTCCTCCCGCTTGAGTGAGTACAGGTTCTGAGAGTCGATCGGGGAGCGGCGAGGGTACGGCCGCCCATTGTCGATCATGCTCTGGCGAACGAACGTTCGCGAGAGCCCCGGTCAGCGCGCGCGTACGCCGTCTATGGCGATCGCAAGCAGGAGGTCGGCCTCAGCCGGGCCGTCGATGTCCTGCTCGGTGGCCAGCGCGATGGCGCCGACGAGTTTCAGCAGCTGGGTGATGGTCATCTCGGGGCGCACGGCATCTGCCGCTCGGGCACGCGCAAGCAGGGCGTCTCCAGCATGGGTGATCATGTCGTGGCAGGTCTCGCCCAGTGACGGGTCCGTGTCGCGCATCAGGGACGCCCCCAGCCCCCGGTTGATCACCGCGTGTGTGCCGACTGCGCGAAGCCAGGTGGACAGGGCCTGGCCCGGGTCGGGTTCGGTGAGCAGATCGCCGGCCTTCGCGCACAGAGCCGCCACCCGGTCCTTGAAGACCGCCTCCAGGAGCGCCTGACGGGAGGGGAAGTGACGGTGGAGGGTGGCCGAGCCGACTCCGGCGCGACGGGCGACCTCCTCCAGGGAGGCGTCGGCGCCGTGCTCGGCGATCAGGACCCCGGCGGCGGCCACGATCTTCTCGGCGTTGCGGTGGGCGTCGGCGCGCATCGTCCGGCGCGGCGGGGCGGCTTTCTTGGGCACGGGCATTCCTGACGGCTTGATAAGTGGGGCGGCCCTCCATATCGTAGCGAAGGGAAAACGGAGGGCCACCCCACTTACTGGATGGCCCCCTTCCGTAGGGACGCGATGGAGAAGAAGATGAAGCTGACGCACAAGACCGTCGTGGTGGCGGGAGCGACCGGCTTGCAGGGGAGGGCCGTGACGCATCACCTGCTCCGGGACGGCTGGCGGGTGCGCGCGCTGACGCGTGACCCGCACGGGGCGCAGGCCACAGCGCTGGCGCAGGCCGGAGCGCAGGTGGTGCGGGCGCAGATGGAGGACGTCGACTCGCTGACCGTCGCGGCCGAGGGTGCCTGGGGCCTGTTCAGCGTCCAGCCCACCGTCGGCTCGCCCGGCACCGCGCCGGACTTCAGCGCTGAGGACGAGGTGCGCTGGGGTGTGAACGTCGCCGAGGCCGCGCACGCCGTAGGAATCGGGCACTTCGTGTTCACGTCGGTCGCCGAAGCGGACCGGCACCGCGGCGAGAAGCTGCCGGTGAACCTGGTCAGCAAGTGGCGGATCGAGCAGCACATCGCCGCACTCGGCCTGCCCGCGACGATCCTCAGGCCGGTGTCCTTCATGGAGAACTTCACCGGCGGGTACGCGCTGCGGAACGGGAATCTGTCCACCGGGCTCGCGCCGGAGGTCCCGCAGCAGATCATGGCCGTGGACGATGTCGGCGCCGTGGCCGCACTGGCGTTCTCCCGCCCGGAGGAGTGGATCGGCCGGCAGGTCTCCCTGGCGGGGGACGAGCTCACACCGGTTCAGATCGCCGCGGCCATCGGAAAGGCACTCGGCATACCGCTGCCCTACGTTCAGGTCCCGATCGACGCGATCCGGGCCCTGAGCGAAGACTTCGCCTACGCCAACGAATGGCTCAACTCCGACGGCTATCGCGCCGACATTGCCGCCGCCCGGAAGATCCACCCTGCCGTGATGGACTTCGGTACCTGGCTGGAGCGAACCGGTGCGTTCCAGATCGCCGCTTTCCTGGACTCCACGCGCACTGCGGGGCAGGACACCTGAGCGCCCGCACCCGTGGCCTCGGACGCATCGGGATCTGGGCGGGGGACTTCGACCGTCTCTCCGCACCCGAGGTCCGTAAGGCCGCCGCCGCGATCGAGGACCTCGGCTACGGCACCTTGTGGTTCCCCGAGATCATGGGACGGGAGGCCATGGCGCAGGCCGCGATCCTCCTGTCGGCCACCCGGCACATGACTGTGGCCTCGGGCATGACCGACATCTACGCCCGCGACCCGGTCACGGCCGCCGCCGCGCAGCGCACCCTGGAGGAGGCATTCCCCGGACGGTTCCTGCTCGGCCTGTGGGACAGCCACCCCAGCCTGGCCGAGGACATCCGCGGCCACCGCTTCGGCCCGCCCTTGGCCACCATGCGCTCCTCCCTCGACGCGCTGGACACCGCCCCGTTCGGGCCTCCCGACACGGCTGCCTCACCGCACCGCGTGCTTGCCGCCCTGGATCCCGACATGCTCGCCCTTGCCGCCGAACGCGCCCGTGGCGCAATGGTGCTGGGCATGCCCATCGAGTACACCCGCAGCGCCAGGGCCATCCTCGGAGACGACGGCCTGTTGGCCATCACCCAGATGTGCGTGTTCGGTCACAACCATGCGGACACCTCCGACCTGGCCCGCACCGCGGCCGCAGCCTCCCTGCCGAACCGCCACGCATTGCTGCGAGGACTTGGATACGAGGACCCAGGAGCGCTCGACGACCGGCTGGTCGACTCGCTGGTGGCCCACGGCAGTGCCGAGGACATCGCCCACCGCGTCCAAGAACACTTCGACGCCGGAGCCGACCACGTCAGCCTCCACGTCATGACCACCACAGCCGACTTCCCGGCGGTACGGCAGTGGGAGCAACTCACCATGCACCTCCCCGTCTGACCGGGCGCACCCGCACCGAAACCCCGGCCGGCCTTCTCGACGACGCGGCCTGAGCCGGCTCACGTCCCAGTACGCTCCGGCGCCGGTTCCCCGGCATCCGTTTCGGCCTCCGCCGCGGTGCGGGGGTCCGGTACGACGGGCAGCGCAATCTCCAGGTGTGCACTCATGTCCAGCTCAAACCTGCCGTAGGGGTTCACGCGGGTCCAGAACAGCCGGGGGCAGAGCTCTTCGGTCTGTGTCGGTGAGCCACATCTGCCGGTGCAGGATCTGCTCGGCCCCGGCGGTGTCCTTGAAGACAGCCGTGCCCGGGCCTGAAGCCACCTCTCACGAAGGACGAGGTTCTGGACCAGCCGTGAGCCTTCGCCGACATCTGGACGAGCTCTCCGAGAAGCGGAGTCCGGACGCGCTCCGTACCCGCCGCATGGTTGGACGGACGGTTTCGACACGAACCCGCACGCGAGCGGAGACGTCCCGGGCAGACCTGGTCCTCACCCTGGCAGGTGGAGTCGACCGGTGAGCATCGCCATGGCGATTTCGACCCGTGAGCCGTGGCCCGTGCGGGAGAACAACCGTGACAGCCGGCCCTCGACGCTCTTCTCACTCGCCCGGAGGACCGTGGCGATCTGCTTGTTCGTCAACCCCTCGGAGACAAGTACGGCGAGCAGCCGCTCGCTCTCCGCCGCGGTGGCCTGGCGCCCCGGCACGGCCACCCCCTGCGCGCGCATGAGGAGACGCAGCCAGAACCGGGGCATCAACGCATCGAGTTCGCCGAGCAGGACGTAGGCGTCCTGTAGCATCGCCCGGTCACCCATGCCGGAGCGGATCAGCTGGTACAGCACGGCACTCTCCTCCAGAGGCTGCTGCCGCTGCTGGGCCAGCCGCCTCGCAGCCCGTGCCGCACCATGGTCGGCGTGTACGGAGGCGTGCAGGACGAGCCGCGTCATTTCGGCCCGCCCGGTGCCCAGCCTGCGGGCGATTTCCTCGGCCTTCATCAGACACTCCTTCAAGATATCGGGCCGGCCGGCGTGCATCGCGGCGTCGGCGACCCGCAGCCACAGCAGGTCGGTCCCCGCCACGACGCCGTCCGATTCGGCGCGGTGCACGGCTGCCCGCAGCAGGGACTCCGCCCGTTCGACGTTTCTGTGCACCAGTTCACACAGCGCCTGAGCGGAGATGAGCAGGTGCGGAAGCATCGGCTGTCTGGCACAGGCCAGCGCGAGCAGTTCGTCCGCACGGGTGAGCCTGCCGCCATACACGAGCAGGACCGCCGCATCGTGGTACATCGCGCTCTGGACGGCGTCGCAGGTGTGGGCGCCGGTGACGGCACTCCTGCGTGCCAGGTCCATCGCGCCCCGCGGGCGCCCCTGGTGGAGGGTGATGAGCATCCGGCTGGGCAGGCCCAGCTGCCGGACGTTTGTCCCTGTGTCGGCGAGCAGTTGTTCGGCCGGACGGATCTCGCCCAGTGTCAGCAGTTCGCCGACCCGGCAGTGCACCTCGGCGGCCGTCGCCTCACCGGCGCGGTGACGAGCGGGCAGGGTCGCCCGGCTCCGCTTCACTCCTTCCGTGGTTCCCAGCCACAGCTCCGCCGTCGCGGTCAGGAACTCGGCCTTCCACTCCACCAGCCCGCTTTTGTCGTGTCGCCGGGCCTTCCTCAGCAGATCACGGGCCTCCAGCCACCGGCCGAGCAGCAGCAGGGCGCACCCACGCGTGACAGCTCGCTCCAGCGGCGCGTCCGGGCCGGGGTGCTGGAACAGGCCCTCACGCGCGATCTCTTCCAGGTTGTCGAGCTCGCCCGCGCGGTACAGAGCGGCCAGATGCGCGAAGCAGACGTCGACCAACTGCTCCGGACGCAGGTGGTCGCGGTGGGCCCGCTGCACGAGCCGCAGGGAGTCAAGTCCCTCCTCGGGCCTGCCCTGCGCCAAGCAGATCTTCGCGTGCTCCAGCAGAAGACGGGGCCGCTCCACCGGGTCCGAGGTCAGACCGGCGACAGCCCGCAGCCACCGGGCGCCACGGTGGTCGTCGTCGGCATCGTCCCCGTTGAGCCGCGCCAACCGCTTGATGGCGGCCAGCAGTTCAATGCTCGCGCGTTCGGGGTCCACCAGTTTTCCCGCGACCGCGAGCTGCTCGGGGAGGTAGGACGGATCGGCGCAGCGCGCGGTGCCCTGCCACAGTGCGGACACCGCGATCCGTGCCAGGTTCCGCCGCTCGTAGGGACCGAGCGAGGCTACGACAGCGGCCCCGGCCAGCGGCAGCCGGTACTCCCAGGCGGAATCCGACTGGCGGTAGCGCAGTACACCGGCCTCCGCCAGCCGGACGAGAAGGCCACGGGCTTCCTGCTCGGTGACGGAGGCGGCCTCGGCTGCCAGTCCTGGCACGGCCTCGCCGAGCGGGCCAAGGGCGGCCACCGCTTTGGCGACCTCCCAGGCCGGTCCGTCCGTCCCACGGATCGGCAGCAGCAGTTCGTCGATGGCGAACGGAAGAGTGCAGGAGTCACCGCCGACGAGATGGGCGTGCCGGTCGACCACCCTGATGATGTCCTGCTCCCGCGCGGTCCGCAGCACCGCGCGAGCCGCGGCGGGCCAGCCCCGGGTGAGGCGCCACAGCCAGGAGACCAGGGCCGGTTCCGCCCTGGCCTCGATCTCGGCGGAGATCATGTCACCGAGCCGGCGCGCCGGGAGGGGGCGCAGGTTCACGTGGTGGACCAGTCCGTCCTGCCGTAGCCGCTCGAACACGTCGGCGAACTCGGCGCGGGACGCCCGGGACACGGGCAGCGTGACAGTGCCCACGCAGCGCGTGCTCGTCCCGTCCAGATGCCGGACCAAGCCTTCCAGCGACCGCAGTTCGTCCCGGGACAGGTGCTGAAGATGTTCGAGTACGAGTATCTGTCCGTGTTTTCCGCCCGTGGTCGCGCGTCGGAGCAGGTGGTCGAACAATTGAAATCTGGGCAAAGAATTGGCGAAGGAAATGCGTACTGTCTCCGGGGCCGCGCCGAGTGCCTCTGCCCCGAACACCCTGTCGTGCGCCGCCAATTCATCGAGAACGGAGCCGAGTTCCATACCGGAGGGACCGCTCACCACGACGAGTTTCGGGGAGCCGGGCGCCCGGATCACTTCGAGCGTGTCGACGGCGACACGTCCATAAGGCGGGACGCTGTGCGCTGTGTACATGGATCCTCGCAGGGTGACAGGCGTCAACCAGATGTTAACCGGCCGCGTCTGTCCAGCGAAGAGAGCCGATACGACGGTGGGAGGCCGGGAGCGGTGGCACAGAGAGCAGGCCGAGCCGTGTCTTGCAGGGAGACGGAGCTGTCGGCCGTTGACGAGGCGTACGGGCGTCCGTTGCTGCTCATCGTCCGGGGACAGCCCGGCATGGGGAAAACAACCCTGCTGCGGGAGGTTCACCGAAGCTGGCGCACTCGCGGCCGCGGAATCGTAAGGATTCACTGTTCCGCCACAACTCCGCGATGGGACCTGTTCGGGGCACGCGCGGCGGTGAAAGCGTTCCGTCATTCCTTTCCCGACACCGGGAATTACCCACTGGCCGACGCGATGGCCTCGGTGAACCGGCTCTGCCTGCCCGAAAGCTACGGCTCGGCCAGAGCGCGATCTACCCTCCTCGCCGAACTGGTACGGCTTTTCACGTACCTTGCCGGTACCGATCCCGGCGCCGTACTGATCGACGACCTGCACGCCGCCCCCGACCCCGCGCTCGCCGTGGCCGCCGCCCATCGCGTCGGCTGTACGGTCGTGGCGACGTACCGTGAGGACGGGTGGGCCGGCCGGCCGGCCGGTTCGGTCTCGCCGCGCGCGTTCGCGGATCGCGTCATCGATCTGGGCCCTCTGCCGGACGACCGGATCGACGACCTCTTGGCCGTCGCCGCCAAGGAGCCGTTGGACCAGGCCGTGGCACATGCGCTGCGCTCTGCCCTGGGTCCGCTGGCCGGAAACCCGGGAACCGTTCTGGACACCTTCGAGTCCCTGCGGCGCGAGGGTCACCTCGTACGGTTTCAGGGCTACCTGTGCCTGAGGGATCCCGCGACCGAACTCGCGTTGCCCGAAGACCACGCCTTGGTGCGGCAGGTCGCGGAGTGCGGTGCCCTCGGCGGACGACTGCTCGCGCTGACCGCCTCGGCCGGTCGCTTCGCCATGGACGACCTGCCGGACTTCGCGGCGGCCACCGGCCGCGATCTCGCCGCCGACGGCCGCACTGTGGACCGCCTCGTCGCCATCGGAGCCCTCGTGTGCGACCCCTACGGAATGCTTCGCGTCCCCTGCCCCGCGCTGGTCCCCGCGGTCCTGCCAGGTCCAGCGTGGGACGAGGCGTCCGAGGTGCATCGCGCCCTCGCCGAACACCTCCTGCGCGGCGACGGCACATCGACGGCGGACCCGACGGCCATCTCCGACCACATCGTGCTCGCCGGTTCCGCGCTGCCGCCCACCCCCGCCGTCGTGCCGCTCCTGGAGCGGGCGGCCGCCCTGGCTCTCGGAGTCTTCCCCGTCCAGGCAGCACACCGGTACCGGGCCGCCCTGCGCCACGTCGAACCCGGTGACCCGGCACACCCCCGCATCGTGGCTGCCCTGTTGCCGCTGCTGGTGCGGACGGGCGACTACGAGGGCCTCACCGAGGTCGTGGCCGAGGCCGTGCCCAAAGGAGTGCGTGCCGATGGTGGCGGTTCTCGGATGGCGGAGCTGGCGGCGTACGCAGCGCTGGGCGCCATCCATACCGGGCGGCCGGTACCGGCCCCGGTACGAGAGGCTCTGACCGGCGACTCGGCGGCCCGCGGTGCGCTGGAGCTCGCCGCCCGCTGGTTCACCGGACGGCAACCGCTCCGGGCGAGGGAGGTCGCGTCCGTCTTCACCATTCTCCATGCCGACGGCACCGACTCGGTCCGCAGCCGGCAAGCACCCGCCGACACCGTCCGTACCGACATGGCCGACGACACCGACGACCGTTTCGATCCGGTGGCACTCTTCCGGCGAGTACTCGGGACCGCGGCCTACGGCAAACCCGTCACGGGTCCGCTGGCGGCGCATGCCCGCATCGCACGCGACTACCGGGACGGAAACTGGGCCGGCATCCCATCCGAGGCTCGCGCACTCGAACTGGCGGGCCCGCCCCACACTCCCGTCCACCATGCCGCCCGCCTGATCGCCGCGGAGGTGCACTCGACCCTGGGCGACTACGAGCGGAGCGCCGACTGCTTGGAGCCGACGGGGGACGACTGCCCGTTTCCCGCGCTGCGGGCCTGGGCCTCCATGGGACTGGCCTATCGCACCGGGGAGTGGGAGCGGGCTCGGGAACTGGGCTGGAGCTACTGCAACGCTTCGGCGGAGTCCACGGATGAGAGAAGCGTGGTGGGCATTGGCCGGCTGTTTGTCCGGCTCGCGTTCACGGAGTGGGGGGAGGGCGGTCGCCGGGAGCTGCTGCCTCGCCTGTGTACCGAGGCGGAACGGTGGTACTCCCGGCTGGGCGGTACGGAGCTGAAGGCTGCCGCACTCATCACCCGCGCCTTCGCCGAGCGAGACGTCGTCAGAGCGTACGAAGCGGTCGACGTTCTGCGCGAACGCGGCGGTCGCAGTGAACTGCTGCGCGCGTGCATGACGGTCGCGTTCCTGGCCGATGATCCGCGTCCCTGGCACCAGGAGGCCCACGACATCGCCCGACGCCTCGGCGACAGCCTCCACCGGACCGCGATGACGGAGTCGATGGGGGCGTCCGGCCTGGCTTCGGGAACCTGTGACGACGCCGGTCGGAGCGACACCGCCGCCCTGTCCGGTCCCGAAAGACGCATCGCAGCCCTGGTGGGGCGGGGGCTGACCAACCGGCAGATCGCGAGGGAACTCCAGGTGAGTGAGAAGACCGTCGAGAACAACCTCACCCAGGTGTTCGCGAAGACAGGCTGTCGCTCACGGCTGGATCTGGCCCTTGCCGTGATGGAGGGCCGCCTCACCGCGTTGTTGCCGCGTTCGTGAGGGATTCCCCCCGGGAAGAGGCCATGCCCTCCGACCAGGAGGTCCAGTTCCACCAGGATGTCTCACAGAGGCGCCCTATCCGCCTCACAGCTCTCCAGCACACCAGCACACCAGCACACCAGCACGGAGGCAAGCCCCCACACGCACAGCACCGCACGGCGCGACTCCGAAGCGGGCACCCGTGAAGACCAGGACGGCCCGCGCAGCAGTTCGCTCCTGACGACTGCTCTCCCGCCCCCGCCCAGGACCCGACGGTGGAGACCGGCGGCCGGGCGAAGCCAGCGAACAAATCCATCGGCGTCATCGACGCGATGACCGTCCGATCCTGTGAACCCCCATGCCTGTCGGCCGCCCGTGCTCAGACGAGCCCGTGGACCCGACCTGGCTGTCAACTTCTCTACCCCGACGGGGAGTTGCCCACCGGAGCGGACCTCTGCCCCCTTCCGGTGACGTGCGGCTCTTCACGCACAAGGTTCCCCCACTCTCACACCTTCGGGCTTCCCGCCCCCAGAAAGGAAGACCATGAAAGACAGGGCCAAGGTCGAGGACCTGCTCGTAGCCTCGGATCTGCAGGTGCAGTCCTCGGAGACCGCCTGGAAGCACGTCAGAGCCGAGTACGTCGACATCATCGACGACATCCTGGCGACGCTGGCACCGAGCGGCCCTTACGCGTACACCGTCAGCCCGTCGGTCGAGGAGGGCAAGGAGCTTCCGACCCAGCGCATCGTCACGACGTTCGACGAGATCGCCGCGTCCTACCGGGGCATGCACCGGTACGCCGCCGTGGTGGCGATCCGCCCCGTGGCGGAGATCAACACCTCTTGGTACACCTTCGTCAGCGGCCGTGGACGAGGGCGCCTCAAGACGACAGGTGAGGAGAGCGAGCGGCCGGTCATCGTGCTGTTCCCGACCATGGGCTCCGAGGGCATCACCGGGGAGCTGTTCTGGGGCAGGACCCAGCAGGACAGCATGCCGGGAGACTCGGCGGACGGGGTGCTGGCCAGCCGGTACGCGGTGGCCGAGCTGCACGAGACCCTGCTCGACGCGTATCGCAAGGGCGATGTCGACACGATCGTCGAGAAGGCCCACCCCGAGATCCAGGGGGGTGTGCGCGACTACGTGTCGCATTCCGGGACCCTGCCCGAGATGCACACCAAGGACGACCTGCGGGCGCACCTCGAAGCCTTCTACGAGGCGTACTCCGTCCGCTCGATCGAGGTCGTCAACCGGCACTTCGACGACTGGTTCTTCTTCCACGAGCTCCGGTGGACGGTCGAGGCCCGCCAGGGCGCGAACGCCGGACACAGCTTCCGCCACCACACCGCCGAGTACGCCGAGGTGTCGGCCGCCGGACTCGTCGTCGCGCACATCGGCCACGGCACGGACCAGATCAAGCTCGGCTGACTCGACGTCCGGCCGGCAGCCCGTCGGGCAATTCCCGCGCCGACCAGCAGACCGGGGCGCTGTGAGCGGAGGCGTCCCCGGAGCGCCGACCCCGTGGGGACGGGGCCGGCGCTCTCCCCGGACCCGGCGGCGGACGGACACCTGTTCCGCCGCCGGGTCCGAGATCCCCGACGACGCCGCGACCTGACGGAACCGGCCACCTCTCCCCTACGCGGAACAGCCCGCACCCACTTGGACAAGAAGGAGCACCCGCCATGAGCACAGGTCTTGAAGGGCGCAGCGTGATCGTCACCGGCGCCGGGTCCGGCACCGGCCGGGCCGCGGCCGTGCGGTTCGCGCGCGAGGGCGCGTACGTGCTGGTCGCGGACCTGAGTCGGGCGGGTGCCGAAGAGACCGTCAAGGCAATCGCGGAGGTGGGAGGAACCGCCCTCGCAGTCGTCGGCGACCTGAGCGATCAGCGGGTCGTGGACCAGGTCGTCGACACCGCCGTCGAAGCCTTCGGCGGTGTGGACGTCCTCGTGCACACCGCCGCGATCGTGGACCGGATGTCGGTCGTCAGCGAGACCGGCGACGCCGAGTGGTACCGCGTCATCGAGGTCAACCTGACGGCACCGTTCCTGCTGACCCGCACCGTGCTGCCGCACATGATGGCCGAGGAGCGCGGCTCGATCGTCTTCACCGCGGCCGAGGCCGGACTGCGGGGCAGCATCGCCGGAGCCGCCTGCACCGCCGCCAAGCACGGCGTCATCGGCCTGGTCAGGTCACTCGCCGTGACCTACCTCGGCGTCGGTATCCGTACCAACGCCATCGCCCCGGGCGGCCGTGGCACCGACTTCCCGAGCGCCGCTGTGTCCAAGACCCACGGCGACAACGTTCTCGCTCCCCGTTTCGGCGGTACCGGCCGCGTCGCCACCGTCGACGAGCAGGCCGCCGCCATCTTGTTCCTCGCCTCCGACGCCGCCGCCCACATCAACGGCACCGTCCTGCCCGTCGACGAGGGCTGGTCGGCCGCCTGACGAACCGTCCGCCCCCTCCCGTTCTCAGCAAGGTTCAGAAAGAGAGCTCCTCATGGCCACGATGAAGTCCGTACAGACCGGCGGCGTCGGCAAGATCGAGACAGTCGACGTCGAGCGTCCGGTGCCCGGCCCGAAGGACGTGCTGCTGAAGATCCGCGCCTGCGGTATCTGCGGCACCGACGTCACCTTCCTCCACATGGGTGGCATGCCGGCCAGAGCGCATCTGGGCGGGGACCTCGTTCCCGTGCCGTTGGGCCACGAGCCGGCCGGCGAGATCGTCGAAGTGGGCACCGAGGTCGCCGACCTGAAGGTGGGCGACCGGGTGGTCGTCAACCCGCAGGACGCCCCGACGGGGCTCATCGGCTGCGGCGGGAAGTTCGGCGGAATGACCGAGTACCTCCTCATCGAGAACGCCGTCGCCGGCAGGAGCCTCGCGGTCTTCCCCGACACCGTGCCCTTCGACGTCGCCGCCCTCAACGAGCCGATGGCGGTGGCCCGGCACGCCGTCAACCGCTCCCAGGCGGCCCCCGGGGACAAGGTGGTCGTCTTCGGTGCCGGACCGATCGGTCTGGGCGCGGCGATCTGGCTGAAGCTGCGCGGGGTCGAGCACGTCGTCGTCGCCGACATCATCCCCTCCCGGCTCGACACCGCGCTCTCCGTGGGCGCGGACGCCGTGCTCAACTCGGCGGAGGAGGACGTCACCGCGCGCCTGACGGAACTGCACGGACAGGCCGCCAACGCGCTCGGCCAGCCCCGCGCGGGCACCGACATCTACATCGACGCCGCCGGTGCCCCCGCCGTGTTCCAGGCCGCCGTCGACTCCGCGAAGTGGGGCGCCAAGCTGGTCATGGTCGCCGTACAGAAGAAGGGGTCGGACGTCGACCTCGGCGGCATGCTCCGCAGTGAACTGACCCTTGTCGCCTCGCAGGGCTACCCCACGGAGATCTTCGAGGTCACCCCGGAGATCGTGGAGCACCACGAGCGCTTCGAGAAGCTGATCAGCCACCGTGTCCCGTTCGCCGAGGCCGACCGTGCCTTCGAGCTCACGCTGACGCCGGGCGCCGCGGAGAAGGTCGTCGTCGTCTTCGACGAGTAGCCCAGGACGGCAGAAGACGTGCTGGGTTCCGGCAGTTGCATCTCCCTCTGCTCTCTTCCCCTTAGTTCTTTTCCATGGAGGCCGTTCCATGTCCGACGCCCCTGCCCGGCCCTCAGCCGTCGGGCGCTCCACCCCGGTGAGGTCGAACACTGTGGTGGCGGTGCTGGCCTTCGCCGGAATCGTCGTCTCGCTGATGCAGACGCTCGTCATCCCGATCGTCCCCGAGCTGCCCCGGCTCCTCGACTCCTCGGCGTCGAACACCGCCTGGGCGGTCACCGCCACCTTGCTCGCCGCCGCCGTCGCCACGCCGGTGATCGGCCGCCTCGGCGACATGTACGGCAAGCGCCGCATGCTGCTGGTCAGCATCGTCCTGCTGATGGCCGGTTCGGTCGTCTGCGCGCTGAGCGACTCCGTGATCCCGATGATCGCCGGACGAGCTCTGCAGGGTCTGGCCGCCGGTGTCATCCCGCTCGGCATCAGCATCATGCGCGACGTGCTGCCCGCCGAGCGGCTGGCCGGCGCCACCGCGCTGATGAGCGCCTCCCTCGGTGTCGGCGGCGCCCTCGGTCTGCCCTCGTCCGCCTTTATCGCCGACAACTTCAACTGGCACGTGCTGTTCTGGACCTCGGCCGCCCTCGGCGCCGTCGCCCTCGCGCTCGTCCTGGTCCTCGTACCCGAGTCGGAGGTCCGTACCGGCGGCCGCTTCGACCTCATCGGCTCATTCGGCATGGCGGTCGGCCTGATCTCCCTGCTGCTGGCCGTGTCCAAGGGCAGCGACTGGGGCTGGACGAGCGCCTCCACGCTGGGCCTGTTCGCCGCCACATTCGTGGTACTGCCGGTGTGGGGCTACTACGAACTGCGCACCAGCCGGCCGCTGGTGGACCTGCGGACGACCGTCCGCCGCCAGGTGCTGGTCACCAACCTCGCCTCGGTGGCGATCGGCTTCTCGATGTTCGCGATGTCCCTGGTGCTGCCGCAGGTGCTCCAACTGCCCGAGGCGACCGGCTACGGCCTCGGCAGGTCCATGCTGGCCGTCGGCCTGGTCCTGGCGCCGCAGGGCCTGGTGATGATGACGATGTCCGCCGTCTCGGCACGCGTCACCAAGGCCAAGGGCCCGAAGATCACCCTGATGTGCGGTGCCGTCATCGTCGCCGCCGGCTACAGCCTGAGCCTCGTGCTGATGTCCGAGGTCTGGCACATCACCCTGATCGCCTGCACCATCGGCGCCGGCATCGGCTTCGCCTACGGCGCCATGCCCGCCCTCATCATGGATGCCGTACCCGCCTCCGAGACGGCCGCCGCCAACAGCCTCAACACCCTGATGCGGTCCATCGGCACCTCCTTCGCCAGCGCCATCGCCGGCGTAATCCTCGCCCAGATGACCACCGACTTCGGCGGCCACCCACTGCCCGCCGAGAACGGCTTCAGGGTGGTCATGGCCATCGGCGCGGGATCAGCCCTCGTGGCCTTCGTCATCGCTTCCTTCATCCCACGTCGGCACACCACCGTCGAGGAGCCATCGGCCGCCGACGGCCCGACGGACGCCGCAGAGGTCACCGAAGCCAGCGTCTAGGTATCGAGAACACCGACTTCGGCCGTCGCCGCCGCTCACGCCCCTTGTAGCGATCGGCCGACCGCTCACCAGCGAATACACGGCTCCAGGGCCGCCAAAACGTCCCGGCACTCCAGCAGACAAGCAGCTTCCCGAAAGGCAGATCCCATGAAGGCGCTCCTCTCCTCCCGCCCCGTCCTGTGGTTCCTGTTCCTCTTCAACCTCGCCGTCGCCGCGATCGCGCCCTTCGCCATCGACGGCACCCAGGGCCTGATCACCAGCGCCGCCATGGGCGTCATCGCCCTCGGCGCGGGCAGCGGTCTCCTCCGCGGCCGTAGCCAACGTGCCTGAACCGTGGCACCGGACTCATACCGTGCCCGCACAGCCTGCGGGGTCGCTGCTCCGCCGTGGGGGGGGTGTGTTCGGAGGAGTGGGTTCATGCCAGCTCGTCGTAGCTGCGATGGTCGGCGGGAGTGAGATGTATACGGCGAAACACCCGCAGCAGCGGCCGTGTCATCTGCTGTGGCCGACTGGTCAGCCTCTCACTCCGCCAGGAGTTCTTGATCGTTCACTGACAGTGGCGTTCCGAGTCGTTCGAGGCGGAAGGCTGTGGGCGTTTGTCCAGCGTAGGCGCGGAAGGCCCGGCTGAAGGCGCTCGCACTGTCGAACCCCACGGCCGTGGCGACACCGAGGACGGTGTTGTCGCTCTGGATCAGCAGCGTCATGGCGTGCAGCATCCTGCTGTGCAGGAGGTACTGGCGCCACGTCATACCGGTCGCGGCATGGAACCGGCGCCGCAGGGTGCGTTCGGACACGGAGACGGTGCGGCAGACTTCGGCGAGCGAGGTCGCGGCCAAGTGGTCGTCGGTGTATCGCATGACCGCCGTGATCAGGGGATCGGGGCTGGCCGGCAAATAGAAGGGCCGCTCGTGGTCCAGCCGTTCGAGGACCAGGTTGGCCAGAGCGTCGAAGAAGGAGTCGGCGACGGCGTCGCTGGCCAGCCGGCCGATTGGCCAACGCGAGGCATAAATGATCATCTCTCGGATGACCGGTTCGACCGGCAGGACCCTGACCCGGCCCGCAGTGTCGCGCACCAGCGTGGGATCGAAGAACACCGACACCGTCCTGGCCCTGTCGAAGGAGCTCACGTGCGCGAGCCCGGCCGGTATCCACGCCGCCTGCCGGGACGGCAGGCGGTAGCGCGCCGCTGCGGTCTCCACCTCGACCACCCCCTCGAAGGCGTACTCGAGCTGGTGCACATCATGGCGGTGCCACGAGGCGACCGTGGTGGTGCCCTCGTACAAGTACGACCCGGCTGCTGCCCCTGCATGTTCGCGCAGTGCCACCAGCCGAGCAGTGGCCGCTGGGGGCAGCGGGTCGGCCGTTCGTGCAAAGCCGGTCATAAGCGGTGACTGTACTAATGAAGACATGACTGAGACCCGCACTCGCACCGTCTTTCCTGCTACCCGTCCGAGCGATGCGGAGGCCGCGTGATGAACCAGTCCCACCTGACATACCTGGCAAGCCCCGAGTGGGCCGAGACGCTCCGCACCGAACTGCTGCCCTGGCTCAGGGAGGCGGGCGGCCTCGGAGACGACGTGCTGGAGATCGGACCCGGCCCGGGACTCACCACTGACCTGCTCCTGCAGCTGACCGACAAAGTCACCGCGGTCGAAGTCGATCCCCGACTGGCCGCGCAGTTGCACGCCAGGCTCCCCCACACCCGCGCGGAGGTCATCCACGGGGATGCTTCCACCGTCGACCTCGCCGCGAACCGGTTCACCGCAGCGACCTGCTTTGCGATGCTGCACCACATGGAATCGTCACAGGCACAGGACCGGCTGTTCTCAACGGTGCACCGCCTCCTGCGTCCCGGGGCACCACTCCTGGGGACCGATTCCATCGACACCGAAATGATCCGCAATGCCCACATCGACGACACCTACGTTCCGGTCAACCCGGCAGCCCTCGACGAGCGCCTCCGATCGACGGGCTTCATCGACGTGATGGTGACCACGACGAGTGAGCATCAGTTCCGTTTCAGCGCGAGGAAACCCCGTGACTAGGTGTATTGAGTCGTGATCAACGGGTGGTCCGGGTGAGGTCTTTGATCCAGATCATCGACGCGCGCAGTCCCAGACCGTGCCGCCCGTGGCGCAGGCCCAGCATGGCGTCGGCCGGGTAGAGGTTGGTCATGCCCGCGCAGGACGCATCGGGTCACGGTCACCGGCCACATCACCGGGGCCAGTTGCCGCCGGTGGCCTTCTCAGCCTGCTCCGGCCGCCGGCGAGCGCAGCCCGCTCCTGCGGACCGAGGGCGGACAGGTGGTCCTCCTCATGGCGGGCCGCCACTCAAGATGGGCCTGCCGGAGCAGTCGCCCGAGTTCCCGGGAACCCGCTTCGACGTCGGCCTCAGCCTGTTCATGCGTCGCGGTGAGCGCTTCGGGGCCGGAGAGGCCGGAAGGCCAGGGAAGCGAGGAAAGAAAACACGCGAGCAAAGGGATCAGCCGCCGCGACCGTTTCGTACGCTGCGCTTGCCCTTGTGGCCCGTCACCTTGGCGACCCAGGTGATGAAGTCGCCCGGGTCGGTGTTGGCGCCGTGGCCCTGGTCCCAGTAGTAGAGGTGGTTGACGTCGTCGCCCAGGTTGTCTACGGCGGCGGCAAGGTTGGCGGCGACCGTCAGCGAGGTGTCGGAGTCCTTGGTGCCGAGGCGTATCCACCAGTGCTTGGAGCGGTTCGGGTTGACCTTCTCCACGAGGTGGTGCATCGGGTTCATGAGCCGCAGCTTCTCGGCGATGTCGCTGTCAAGTCGCCTGCTGGTGAGACCAGTTGTGTCGTTCTTCGCGCCGTACGCCGTGAAGTGCCGGGCCGCCGTGGTGCCCTTGCCGAACTCGTGGTTCTCGACGGCGGACAGGTCGAAGGTGTCGAACGCCGGGGCGTTCTTCTTCCGGGCGCCCACATGCGTGAGATAGTCGGCCCAGGTGAAGGCGGCCCTGCCCCCCGACCACGCGATGAACGTGTTCGCCGCCAGGTAGGTCTCCCGGGCCGCGGCCGACAGGTCCGTGAGGTACGTGGTCGCTGACGGCTGGATGTAGGTCTCCAGCAGATAATCGTCGAGGTTACGGGCGCGCAGCGGACCAAAGCCGTTCAGGCCCTTCAGCTTCAACGACGCCTGATATTCGGCGAATTGGGCCTGCAATGTCCTGGACACGGTCACGTCGACGGTCTTGCCGCCGTTCAGCGGGTTGCTGCCCCAGCAGAACTCGTACGCGCCGTCCGCGTGCTCCAGGTCCGTGATCGGGCACCAGGCACCGGTCGCGAAGACCGCGTCGGAGGCGTCGGCCGCGCCCAGTTCCTTCAGATACACGTCGTAGATCGGGCTGTCGCCCGACGCACCGAGCAGAGAGGACAGGGCGCCGCCCGCGCTGGTACCCGTAGAGACAATCCGGTCGGTGTTGCCGGGCATGACGCCCTTGTTGGCGCGTACGTACCGCACCGCCGCCTTCAGGTCGACGATCCCGGAGGGCGCCGTGCCATAGTACGTACCGCTGGAATCGGTCAGTGACCAGCCGCGGGCGCCCGGCTCCACGACGACGTAACCGGCCGCGAGCCCCAGCTTCGGCAGGCTGACGTTCCCGCCCGCCCCGGGGGGCAGGCCGACCGCTGTACCACCGGCGATCCCGGCGGCGGCCGAGACGGTGAATGGCAGGTAACCCTCCACCCCGTTGGCGAAGAGGATGGGCGCGTCGGTCGCGTCCACGGCCGTACCGTCGATCTCGACCGGCACGCTGACGACGAGGGACTGGTAGGTCGCGTCCACCGGGTCGGTGACGTACGTGACGGCCTTCCAGAAGTGATAGGTCACGTCATGGTCGGCGCCGTCGGCGTCCGTGATGGTGGTGGTCAGCTCGGTGTAGCCGTCCGGGTCGAAGGCCAGGGCGTCCGAGGAGAGTGAGGGCGAGGACGTCGAGTCGCTCGCGTTCGCGTTGAGCGCGGTGCCTCCGACCACCGCGACACCGGCGGTGGCGCCGATGCCCATGACCACGGTCCTGCGCTTCACTGCCCTGTGCTTCACGTTGCTGCCTCTCGTCTTCCCGACTCCCTGGCCTGGCACCTGTGAACGTATTTCGCGGCGAACAAAATCGTCAACAATATGCCGGCATTCATGGGAGATCCACAGCGACACGGCCCGAGCACAGGATTCTCATGGGCTCGTCTCGGCGTACTTCACCCCCCGACGTACCGCCTTCCTCTCGCGACGGCTCACGCTCGCAACGACGGCGGGGGCTGCTCAGGACGGGTTGCCGACACCGAGCACTGCTGCCCGGCGACACAGTCGCCGTCATGTGCCCCGATCCGGCCGGATCATGGAGTTCGCCACCATCGGACTGCCCACCGACGAGGACCGGGTCCGTCTTTCCAACCGTCTCGCCGAACGCAACCACCGCCAGGACACCGGCGTCACGTTCGCCGCCCTGGTGGTGGAGACGGCGACGGGACGGCTCATCCCGGGCGGAGTCAACCTTGCCCTGCCCTCAGGGCTCTCCTCCACCCACGCCGAGGTCGTCGCCCCGTCCCTGGCACGGACCCGTTTGGCGCATGGAACCCCGGCACCCCGAACGGCCCTGATCTTGAGCTGGTCGTCAACCGGCGCCCCTGCGCCATGTGCCGGGGCGCCGCGATGGGGTCCGGAATCCGGTGCATGGTCATCACAGGAGAAGGTGCCGAGCCGGAACAACTCACAGGCCTCGACGAAGGCCCCATGCCCGAGGACTGGGCCGAGCAGTTCGAGCAGCGCGGCATCCAGATCGTTTCCGGTGCGCCTCGTGACGAGGCAGTCGCGGTCTTCCGGGCCTACGGCGAACGCGAGGACGCCGTCGTCCACAACGCGCGGCGCCGTGACCGTCGCCTCGTAGCGGATCCTGGTCGAAAGCACCCCGCCCAGCGGGCCGATCGCACCGGCACCGACAGCGGTCCCATCCAGAGGCGGCGCGCCGCTCGTCGTGGGGCGAGCGGCGGCCGACCGGGCCGAAAAGGCTACTTGGTGAGGTGGAGGTGCTTGCTGACCTGGGGCTCGATCTTGAGCACCTTGAACCCGTCAGCAGCGGGTATGTAGATGAGACCCCTCGCGGAGTCGTAGTAGGACACCCCGGCGTGGACGAGTGGGCCCTGGTTGAAGTAGGCGACCTCGGTCGGCTTCGTGGGGTTGCGGATGTCGAAGACGCGCAGCCCGGCGCTTCCGAACGACACCATCGCGAATTTCGCGTTGGACGGGTTGTCGATGCTGTGGTAACTGACGGTGGGATTCTGCCCCGAGGCTTTCCTGGCCTGGCAGAACTCGGGCTTGTTGATGGCCAGTTCCACCTTCGCCGCCCGCTTGGCCTTGTCGTGGGTGACTTCGGTCATGTCCGCGTCGTAGGCCCAGCCCAGCGATTCCGGCCGCTTGGTCAGGCAGGTGTCGCCCGTACCGGCCTCGTTGGCGTGCAGCACGAACTCGCGGCCGTCGGCGGTCCGGAACCAGTCGACGCTGTGGCCCGCACCGGGGGCCTCGGCGATGATCTTCGGCGGGCTCTGCGTCAGATCGATGACGCGCAACTCGGGCTCCGGCTGCCACAGTGCGCTGGAACCCCCGGACTGATCGCCGATGTACAGGCGGGTGCCGGACTCGTTCGTGTCGGGCGAGTGGGAGAGCTGCGGCCACAACAGCGACCCTTGGAGCCCGGTGGCCGCGAGGATTCCATTGCCGTTCTTGGCCAGGTCGTCGCACAGGTTGACCCCGGCGGCCTTCGCCTGCATCTGTACGGGGACGTACTGCTCGGCGATGTCACAGGTGAGGTTGGTGACCGTCCACGTACTGGGGTCGTCCAGGTTGGTGATGTCGGCCTTCCACAGACCGAACGAGGAGTACACGGTGGTGCCGGCGTCGTCGACCCTGAGGTCGTGGGAGGCGTAACCCTGGGGTATGCCGGCGATGTGCAGTGTCGGCCACTGGATCTCGCCCTTGAACACGGGTTTCTCGCAGTTGCTGATGTCATAGACACCGCGGCCGAAGACCAGCACGGACCGCTGGCTGTTGACGACCGCGCGCATGGTCTCCGACGCGCCGTAGGTCGGCACGGTGCCGATTTCGGTGGGGTTGGCAGGGTCGCTCACGTCGATGACCGAGATGCTGGCACCACTGGCCACGTAGGCACAGTGACCGGCTGCCTGCATGACCCCGGTCTTGGGGATCTCGCCGACCAGAGTGAGGCCGCAGTTGTAGTCTGCCGTCGCCCCTGCCGGGACATCACCCTGGATGCCGGGCTCCCGGGTGTCGTTCGGACCGCACAAAGCGGGCGAACGCCCCGAGTCGGATTCTGCGGCATGTCCGGTCGTATCGGTCCCTGGGATCGGCAACGTTGTCAGGCACACCGCCGCCAATAAAGCGGCAGCGCGAGCTATGTGCCGACTGTGAACTGGCCCTAACCTCATGGTGCCTCCTTGCCGCGCCATCGCGGCTTCGGTGATTCGGCGGGCAGAGAATAGCATTCTCAACTGCTGCCAGTAATACTCTCTGGGCTGGTAGTGCCCGCCCATCGCTCGCACAACGTCGGCGCCCTGGTGTCCTGGTGCTGTGGTGCTGTCGGCGGTGGACCGTCTTCTGGTTGCCCCTCAACTCGGCAGAGCCCGTCGCGTCCACAGGAACCGGCCAGGATCGGCCACCGCTTCCCATACGGACGAGGTCGAGAAGGTCTTCAGGCGCTCCTCCCGCCAATACGGACGAGGTCGACGAAGGGTCGTCAGTCGCTCGTCCCGCCAAGTCTCGGCCTCGGCTTCACGACTGCCGTCGACGCGGTCGCCGGCAGCGGAGACGGCCGAGGTGTTGCCGAGATGCTCCGGCCGGTGCATGCCTCAACTGATGGCCCTGACTCGTGTCACGAACGGCGTATGGGTCAGACCTTGATGACGGGGGCGTGGGCGGCGAGGGCGGTGGCGCCGGGCATGGCGTCGACGGCGTGCTGGCGGCTGTGCAGTCCGGCGTCGGCGAGGACGGCCGCCCGGCGGACGATGGCCTCGGTCACGGGTTCGACGGTCATGGTCGATCCTTCCTGGCCGCGCCGCGTCGATGCGTCGGGCAGCCAGATGCCGAACTTGAGGTTCCTTGTTCTTGGGGGCGCGGTGGGCCGCTGTGCGGAGCGGCGCCCGAAGGTGCGCAGTCGATCTCCGCAGGCCACAGGCAGGCGGGCCCCGCGGAGTCTTGCTCCGCACGGGACGGGGGCATGGGGATTTCCTTGTGGTCGTGGAAGTGACGCATGAGGCCGGCGCTAACACCCGTCAGCTTTTGCGGCTCGTTCTCGTGCCGGGGCGCTAGAGCCCCTGCCTGCCGGTGGCCCAGTACGGCCTTGTGGTGACGGCGCGGCGCGGCAGGTTCTGGTGGTCGATGAGCGCACGCCGCTGGCGCTGGATGGACTGAGCGTGACCCAGCAGCAGAGCGCCGTCGATATCCGTCAACTCGCCGCCCGTGAGGGCATGTTCCAGCCAGGTCTGTAGTGCGTCACCAGGCGCTTTTGCTGCGGGCAGGAAGTTGTACCGGGGCCAGCGGTCGGCGAGGGGCGCGACGGCGTTCGCCGGTACCTCCACGGTCACGATCGATGCGTCGCTGTGCTGGGCGTGGGCGTCGAGGGTGCCGAGGGAGCAGCCGTCGCCGAGGTAGAGGCGGCGGATCCCGTTCTCGCGCAGCGGCCGGTGCCGGCCGGCCAGCACCGTCGTGCGGCTGTCGGGGCACAGGCGGCGGATCCACGCCGTGCCGGGACCTGAGGCGTCGGTGGCGGCGAGGATGCTGATGTGCTCGGAGTCTGGGCCGCTCACTGTCCGAACCGTGTAGCGGCGGCCCAGGGTGGGGGCGACGCGGAACTGGATCTCGTGGCCGGGGTGCCAGCCGCCAGGCGGCGCGGCGGCGCGCAGCTGCAGTTCCAGGAAGCCAGGGGCGGGCTTGTGGAGGCCGAGCACGTGGGCTCGGCGCCCGAGAGCGGACGCGACGATGCTGCCGATGAGGGCGGGTGCTTGGGGCACGGGTGATTCCTCTCCCATGGAGGGGCCGGCGGGCCTGACCGACGGTGGGTTATGCGCCGGTGGCGGGTACGGCCGACGCGTTTCGGGCCGGATGTGTCCGTCTACTGCGCCGGGACGGTGGGCGCTGTGGGCTCCGGCTCGGGCTCGGTGCGCTTCTGTGACGGAACGAAGAAGGCGAGGACAAGCGGGACGGCGCTGAGGCCGACGATCCACCAGAACGTTCCGGAGAACGCCGAGAGTCCGTCCGCCGCCGTGGCGGCACCGGCGAGCCGGTTCTGCAGGATCACGGCGATGACCGCGACGCCGAAGGGCGCGCCGACGCGCTGCACGACGCTGAACGCCGCACTGCCACGGGGAGTCTCGTCGTGGCTCAGGCTCGAAAGGGCGAGTGCCATCACCGGGAACGTGGTGGCGGCGAAGCCGAGTCCCTGGGCGAACTGCCCGGCCAGCAGTAGTGCTGTTCCGCCGTGTGCGTCCGCGAGGGCGAACGGCACGGTCCCGATCATGGTCAGCAGCACACCGGCGGCGACGACGAAGCGGCCGTCGAGACGGGCCGCGAGGTTGCGCAGGGCCACGACGAAGAACATCGTGCCGAGTCCCTGCGGGATGAGCAGCAGGCCCGTGTGCAGCACCGTCTCGCCGCGAACCTGCTGGTAGAAGAGTGGGAGCAGGAACGACAGGGCGTAGGTCGAGAACCCACTCGCGAAGGTGATGACCCCGCTCAGGCCGAAGCTGCGCCGCGCGAACACGCGTACGTCGATGAGAGCGGGACGACGGGCGCGCAACGAGTGGACCGTGAAGGCGGCGAGCAGTACGACACCGATGAAGAGCGGGAGCCAGGCGCGAGCGGCGGCAAAGCCGTCCTTTCCCGATACCTCACCTATGCCGTAGGCGACGGCGACGACGCCGGGCGTGAGCAGAAGGAAGCCGGAAACGTCGAGTCGGTGGCCACGCTGTCCGGCGGTCGCGGGCAGCAGGAACCGGCCGAGCACGAGTGCGACGAGGCAGACCGGCACGTTCACGAGGAACATCCAGTGCCAGCTCAGCGACTGCACGATGGCACCGCCCAGCACCGATCCGAGAATGGGGCCGAGCAGTCCGGGGAGCGCGACTGCGGCTGTGGCCTTGTGGAGGCGTTCCGGACCGGCTGCCCGCGTGACGATGGAGAGCGTGATCGGCATCACCATGCCGCCGCCGATCCCCTGGACCACCCGGAAGGCGATGAGTTCGGGCAGGGAACCCGCGAGGCCGCAGAGGAGCGAACCGACGAGGAAGGCGCCCACGGCGAACATCCAGGCGTTGCGCGCCCCGAACCGTTCGGAAAGCCACCCGCTCACCGGGATCACCGACACGAAAGCCAGCAGGTAGCCCGTCGCGACCCATTGCGTCTGGGCGACCGAGGCGTCGAACACCGTGCGCAGATGGTCGAGGGCAATGTTGACGATCGTCGTGTCCAGGAGCGTGATGAACACTCCGAGGGCCAGGACGAGGCTGATCAGGTTCAGCCGGCGATCGGTCACCGGCGGCGTCGTGGCCTGTGCGGCCGTAGCTGTTGAAGTCACAGCGAGCACACTACACCGTGCAGTGCAGTACGTACACTGCACGGTGTAGAGTGGGCCTTGGAGGTGGGAATGAACGCTGTTGGTACGGAGAAGACGGTGCGCGAGGGGTCCCTGGAGAAGCGGACGGCGATCCTCGCCGCCGCACGGGACCTGTTCGTCCATCAAGGGGTGGACCGCGTCAGCATGGACGCCGTCGCGGCCCGGGCCGAGGTGTCGAAGCGCACCGTGTACGACTACTTCGGCGACAAGCGGCGGCTCTTCCTGGCCATCCTCTCCGCCGCGTCCGAGTCGATGCTGGCCACCAGCCGCCGCGCCCTCGACGAGCATCTCCCCGAGGGCGCGGCGATCACGACGGTGCCGCAACTGGAGAAGGCGCTCACGGCATTGGCGATCGACTTCGGTACGTCGATCGTCGGCTCCGCCGACTACGCCGCCGCCTTCGCCCTCGTCGCGCAGGAGCGCCTGCGGACGCCGACGACCGCGGACGATCTCGCGACGGAAGCGGCGTCGGAAGACTTGGCGGAACGTATCGCTCACTTCGTCGGCGCCGGGCTCCTGGACACGGACAACCCACGCCTGGCCGCCGACCACTTCAGCGCCCTGACCGTCCTCCTGGCCTACGAACGTCAACCGGTCCCCGCCACCGCCGACCCGGAAAAGGTCCGCCAGACCATGGCCGACGGAGTCCACGCGTTCATCCGCGCGTACGCGACGCGCTAGGAATCGGCTCCCGTACCCGCGTGAGGACGGGAGCCGGGAACGCGTTGGGCGTGACGCCGCCTCTGGACGTCGTCGAACCGGCTCTGTCCTCGTGCAGTTGCGGCCAGGTGGGGTGTACCACTGCGTAATGCTCAGGTCTACGGTCGGCACGAGGGTCGACGGCGCAGCGGAGATCGATGGCAATCGTTCCGCTTCGAGGTCGGCTGATCGGACTTCCGCTCACCGGCGGCCTGCCAGGATGGCTCCGCAGTAAATACCGGATTTACCGCGGCGGAGCCCCTACCGTGATCATCGCGACCTGCGGCGGGGCAATCCGGCCGCCGGGGCGAGGTGTACGCATTTACTGCGGCAGCGCCGGGAGGACGGGGCGGGCGTGGCGATCGAACCAGTGACCGAACTCGGAGGCGGGGCGCGTTGCGGTTGCCGCGCGCCCGCGTCGTGCCCATGTCCGCTCCTCCGGCCACGTACATCGCGGCGGTCGAGCGGTACCTCACCGGTGCGGGTATCGCGAAGTCGTCCGCGCGGATCTACAGGATCTCGCTGACGACATGGGGGTGGATGTTCGCCGGCGAACCGGCGCCGACCGGACCCGCCCGCCGGAGCGCGAAGCCGCCCCTCGTCCCCGTCACCGCAATCGACGATCCGGCGCTGCCGGAGGTGCTGGCCAAGCTGGCGGCGGCGCGGGCGGACGAGATGGACGCCGACACCGTCAACCGGAAGCTGTCCATCGCGCGCAAGGCGATCGGCTGGTGGCAGCGACAGGGCTGGATCGAAGGCGACCCGACAATCGGCATCGAGCGGCGGCCGGCACCGCCGGACCGCACCAAGGCCCTGGCGGAAAACCAGATCGCCGCCCTGTGGCGCCTGGACGTCGCCCTGCGGGAGAAGACGCAGTGGAAGATGCTCTACGAGTCCGCCGCACGGGCCGACGAGGTGCTGTGCCTGAACGTGGAAGACCTGTACCCGCAGGACAAACGCGGGAAGATCACCACCAAGGGCGGGGCGACCGAGTGGATTCACTGGCAGTCCGGCACCGCCCAGTTGCTGCCCCGACTCATCGGCCGACGCACCCGCGGCCCGCTGTTCCTCACCGACCGCAAGGCACCGGCCGGAACGCCGACGTTAGACGTGTGCCCGGAGACCGGCAGGGCCCGGCTCTCCTACCGCCGGGCTGAGGAGATCTTCGAGGAGAAGACCCGGCTGCTAGCCAACCCGCTCGCCTCACCCGAGGACATCGAGGACCTGGACGGCTGGACCCTGCACCGGCTACGTCACAGTGCCCTGACACACGACGCCGAGGACGGCACCACCACCCCGATGCTGCTCGCACGCTCCCGCCACGCCTCCGTCCGCTCCCTGGAGCGATACGCCCGCCCCGGCGTCGACTCGGTCGCCCGACACGTCGCCGAACGCGACCCCGCCGCACGTCGCCGGACGTGCCCCTCGCCGTTTGCGGCTGGTGACAGCGTTCTTACCGGCACCCCTAGACGCGGTCGAGCGGCCGGTTGGACCACTCGGCCATACCGTCCATCACCTTGTCGGTGATCGTGCTGATGGCCGTCTTGGATACGTTCGCGCCGTAGACCTCAGCCAGGTGCGAGGAGATTTCGCCGTGGGTGAGGCCCTTCGCGGGCAGCGAGAGGACCATCTCGTCGACGCCGGTGAGTCGGCGCTGCCGCTTCTTGACGATGGCCGACTCGAAGGAGCCCTCGCGGTCGCGGGGCACGTCGATCTCGACCGGACCGATGTCGGTCAGCACAGTCTTGGCACGGGTGCCGTTGCGGGAGTTGCCGCCGTCCTTGCCCGCCGGGTCGTGCTTGTCGTAGCGGAGGTGGTCGGTGAGGGAGTGCCACAGTTCGGTGCGGACGCGGGCTGAGATGGTGCCGACGTAGAGGGTGGAGGTGACTTCGCGGAGCCAACGGGTGAGGGCTCCGCGGAGGTGGTCGGGGACGGCTGTGGCGGAGATGGTCGGTGAGGGAGCCGGTCAGCACCTCAGCCAGCACGTCCCGCCGGGTTCGCAGGTTGGGACGGCCAACTGGGCGAGCGCCTTCGAATCACGCTCCCCTCCGATCAGCGCCTTGAGCATCCTGCGGCCGGACACGCCGAGGAAGTCGGAGACCACAGAGGTCAGCTTGATGCCGCAATCCTCCAGCAGGTTCTGCAGCCGCTGGGCCTCCCGGTGTCGGCGTACTCGCATATTCGGCCCTGGCAAGACTTTCGTGAAGCGGGGCTGTGCCACCGCACGCCGGTGACGCTCCGTCGCAGGTAGCGGCGTCGGAGGTGCGCCAAGGACGACGCGGTAGCGCAGGAGCGGAACGCCGGCGCGGTCGGCCATGATCCGTTTCTGGAGCTTCAGGTCCGTGATCCGGCCCCTTGATACGGTCTGACCTGCCCAACAAGGCGCCTGACGTTCCATCAGAACGAGCGTCAAATGAGCGTCACGAGCGTCATTTCAGCGTCAAGATATCGCCCGTAACGCCCACACCGCACATAACGCGCACACACAAAACAGCAGGTCAGGACAGCTTGGCGACCGGTTCCAGGATCGCAACGCACTCCACGTGATGGGTCATCGGAAACACATAGACGACTCCACGAACCGCCCGCTCTGCGCCTTGCCGACCGCCCCGTGGCGCACCTTGACCGGGTCAAGGTGCGCCGCAGCCCCCGTCAAGCGCCCTGGTCCCCAAGTGGTCCCCAGGAATGGCTAAGGGACCGCTTCAGATCTGCTCTGAAACGGCCCCTGACCTACGCGACTCCGAAAAGTCGGGACGACAGGATTTGAACCTGCGACCCCTTGACCCCCAGTCAAGTGCGCTACCAAGCTGCGCCACGTCCCGCTCGCGCCGCACCCGGTAAGCCGGGTGAACGCGCAGGTAAACCCTACCGCATGTGCCGGGTCACTTCGGCGGCGTCGGGGTGTCGTGGGTGCGGTACATCGCCTGGACGTCCAGCTCCAGCTGAACGGTGGGGCCCACGACGGCGATGCCGCGGGCCAGCATGCTGCGCCAGTTCAACGTGTAGTCCTCGCGGTGCAGTTCGGCCGTGGCGAGGGCGGCGCAGCGGAGTTCCTCGGCGTAGCCGCCGTTGACCGTGCCCAGGTAGGTGGTGTCCAGGTTCACCGAGCGGCTCACACCGTGCATCGTCAGCGAACCCTGCAACGTCCACTTGCTGCCGCCCCGGTAGGCGAACCGGGTGCTGGCGAAGTCGATGTACGGGTAGCGCTCCACGTCGAGGAAGTCGCCGGAGCGCAGGTGGTTGTCCCGTGTGGTGTTGCCGGTGGTGATGCTGGACGCGTCGATGCGGACGTGGACCCGGGAGTCGGCCACCTCCTGGGCGATCTGGATACCGCCCTGGAACCGTTCGAACCGGCCGTGCACATGGGCCATGCCGACGTGTTTGGCGATGAAGCGGATCGCGGTGTGCGGTGGGTCGAAGAGCCAGGTGCCGGGCGGCGGGAGTTCCTGCGCGCGGCCGGGCTGGAGCCAGACGCGTTCCGTGGGCTCGGCGATTCCGGCGACGATCTCCACCGTCTCCTGGTGCGGCTGGAGTCCCTGGGCCGAGACGAGGAGGCCGTAGCGGCCGGGCGGCAGGGCCGCGAGGAAGAAGCCGTACGGGTCGGTCGTGCCGGAGGCGGCGACGCGGTGCGAGTCCAGGGCCGTCACGGTCACGTCGGCGGACGCCATGGGCGCGCCCATCGGGTCGACGATCTCACGGCCGAGGCCGCCCGCGCCGGGCGGCAGGGGGAGCGAGAGGCCCGCCGCCGTGGCGGAGGCGCCTTGGGGCCACCAGCGCCTGAGCAGTGCGAGGGCCATGGTGATCACCTTTCTTCACAGCAGTCGTACGCTGCCGATCATGAAGGTCTCGGCGCCGCCGCGGGTGTCTCAAATCGAGACACCCGTTCCGCCGCCTCCCGACTCCTCGTAGCGGGCGACGATCGGCTCCAGGTAGTCCGCGTGCGGGCCCACCAGGTCCGGGAGTTGGGCCGTCGAGTGGATCAGGGCGATGCGGTCCAGTTCCGGGTCGCGGCCCTGCGCCGTCTCCGCCGCCGCCATGGCCTCGTACCGCTCGCGCAGCCGTGCCGCCGGGAGGGACGGCGCGCGGAAGAGGACGCCGATGCTGCCGTTCCCGGCGCGGGTCACGTTCCAGAAGGTGAGGTCGTCGGGCGAAGTGTCGATGCCTGTCTCCTCGATCAACTCCCGTGCGGCGTGGCGGTGCAGGGCACTCATGTCGAGCGGTTCGTCGCCCTCAGGCGGTTCGAGCGAGCCGCCCGGGAGTTGCCAACGTCCCGGTGCCGCCGTGGAGTTCGCCATCCGGCCGACCAACAGGCGCCCGTCGTCGGTCGGTTGGAGGACGGCGACGAAGAAGGACGGGAGCCACGAGGTGGAGCCCGGGACGCGTCGGAGAGCGAAGTGCCGGTACGTCGTCCTGACCCAGGAGACGGTCAGGTCGTCCGATCCCTCCCGTTCCGCACCCGCGCACACCAGGACCGGCCCGTCGAAGAAACTCGGGTTGACCCGCACCAACCCGTCCCACACCTCGTTCATGGCCAGCCGCTCCTCGGGCGTGAGCCGAGGAGCGGCGGTCTCGACGAGCCGGAGCCGCTGAACGTCCAGGAGTTGGGCGCCGCATCCCCACGCGCTCTGTTCGATCATCGCTTCATGCTGGCACACCGGCAGGGTCAGTTCAGGGCGCCGGGAGCCATCACCGACGCTTCCTCCTCCGCCTTCAGGAGCGCCGACTCGGAGCCGCCGACGGCCTTTCCTCCGCTACGGCCGGACCGGCGCGCCGGCACCAGGAGCGCGGCCAGCGCGGCACCGAGGAGCAGCACCGCCAGCAGCGCGAACCCGTGGGTGTACCCGGAGCCGTACGGCAGGCCCGAGGCCTGGAGGTGGCCGGTGACCAGGACGCTGGTGACCGCGGCGCCGATCGAGCCGCCGATGGTGCGGATGTTGGCGTTCATGCCGGTCGCGGCGCCGGTCTGCTCGGGCGGGACGCTGCCGACGATGAGGTTGGCCATGGAGGCGAAGGCGAGTCCGATGCCGAGGCCGAAGATGCCCGCGACCAGGGCGATCTGCCACTGCTGGTCGTGCCAGAGGGCGAGGATCGCGCAGGCGACCGCGCCGAGGGCGGCACCAGTGGTGAGCAGTGCCTTGGCGCCGACGATCGGTTCCAGGCGTCCGCTGAGCACGCCCGAGACGAACATCGCGATCAGCATCGGCAGCATGAGGAGTCCGGACGCGGTCACGCTGGCGCCGAAGCCGTAGCCGGCGGACGAGGGGGTCTGGACGAAGCCGGGCAGGAAGGACCAGATCGAGTACATGCCCGCGCCGAACAGCAGCGCGGCTGTGTTGGTGGTCCACACCGAGGGCAGGCGCATCACCTTGAGGTCGATGAGCGGGCTGCGGGAGCGGGCCTCCGACATCAGCCAGGCCGCGAAGAGCACGACGGCCGCGGCGAACAGGCCGACGACCCGCACGGAGCCCCAGCCCCAGATGCCGGCCTGGCTCAGCGGCAGCAGCAGGGCGACCAGCCAGCCCGAGAGGAGCACGGCGCCGAGCCAATTGACGTGCCCCTGGGCGCGGTTGGGCGACTCGGGGACGTAGCGCACGGCGATGAGGGTGGTGACGGCGACGATGCCGACGGGGAACCAGAACAGCCAGCGGTAGTCGAGCGCGGACACGATGGGACCGGCGGCCACCATGCCGACGCCACCGCCCGCGGCGATCACGGCGGACAAGTTGCTGATGCTGCCCGGGACTTGGGACGCGTGGAACTCGTCCCGGATGATGCCGAAGGACAGCGGGAACAGCGCGCCGCCGATGCCCTGGACGACCCGGGCGATGATCAGGACGCCGATGTTGGGTGCCAGCGCGGCGACCAGACAGCCGGCCAGCACCGCGACGAGGACGGCGACGAGGGTGCGCTTCTTGCCGACCAGGTCGCCGACGCGGCCGAGTATCGGGGTGAAGACCGAGGCGGACAGCAGATAGGCCGTCATCACCCAGGTCGCGGTGGACTGGGAGGTGTGCAGCGCGTGCTGGACGGTCGGCAGGGCCGGCGCGATCAGCGACTGAAGCATGGAGAACACGCCCGCACCGGTCGCGAGGACCGCGAAGGTGAGGCGGGAGGACTTGCGGGGCATCGAGAGCCTCTCCGGAACAAGCGAACGGGGGTGCGCCCGCGCATGGCTCTACGGCGGAACGCGCCCACACTGCTAAAGTGGAGGTACCCCTCCACCATACCGGAGGCATACCTCCGGTTCAACCGAGCCCGCCCCTGGGAGGCACCCGTGACGGCCCCACCGTTCCCCGTCAGCGAGATCGTCGCGACCCAGAGACCACACCGCAAGGACGCCGCCCGCAACTACGACGCCCTGCTCGCCGCCGCTCGCGAGGCCTTCGCGGAGCACGGTTCGGAGGCGTCGCTGGAGGACATCGCGCGCCGCGCGGGCGTCGGCATCGGCACGCTCTACCGCAACTTCCCGACCCGCCGAGCCCTCTTCGAGAGCGTCTACGCGAACGAGGTGAACGCCTTGTGTCAGGTCGCCCTGGACGTCGCCGACCAGGAGCCGTGGGAGGCATTGACCTCGTGGCTGAACCGTTTCGCGGGCTACATGGTGACCAAGCAGGCGGTGCGCGAGGCGCTGGAGAACGAGTCGGAGATCTTCGGCGCCTGCCGCGAGTCGATGTTCTCCGCGGGCGGCCCGCTGTTCGAGCGCGCACAGAAGGCCGGCGCGGCCCGCACGGACATGGACTTCGGTGATCTGCTGCGGATGGTCGCCGGGATCACCGGAACGAAGTATGTGGACGACACCCAGCGCGACCGCGTCCTGGCCATCGCGCTGGACGGCGTCCGCACGAACCACTGACCGACCGTCTACACGGGGGGCGTTCCCTCGTACGCCGCGCGCAGCAGCGCGAGGACGCCCTCCTCGGTCACCGGCCGGGGGTTGGCGTACGCCTGGCTCACCGCCTGTGCCGCCGCCGTCACCAAGTCGCCCTCCTTCAGGCCGAGTTCGGCGAGTGAGCGCGGTGCGCCGAGCCGCCGCGCCAGGTCCCAGAGGGCGCGTGCGGCGTCCTCGGTGTCCAGCGCGCGGGCCACGGCGGCGGCCGCCCCCGGTGCGGCGGGCGCGTTGTACGCCAGCGCGTACGGCAGCACCACCGTGTGCGTCTCCGCGTGGGGCAGGCCGAAGGTGCCGCCGAGGACGTGGCACAGCTTGTGGTGCAGTCCCATGGTCGTCCCGCCGAGGCACGAGCCGCACAGCCACGCCCCGTACAGGGCACGGCTCCGGGCGTCCAACGACCTTGGCTCGACAGCCAGTTCGGGCAGCGCGCCCGCCAGCGCCCGTACGCCCTCCTCCGCCATGAGCGCGATCAGGGGCGAGGTGTCCGGGGCGTACAGGGCCTCCACGGCGTGCGCGATCGCGTTGACGCCGCTGGTCACCGTGAGCGGGACGGGGAGTTCCAGGGTGAGTTCGGGGTCGTAGACGACGCTGCGGGGAAGGACGGCGGGGTCGCGGCCGGTGCGTTTGGCGCCGTTCTCGGTGAGGCCCCAGACCGGGGTCATCTCGGAGCCGGCGTAGGTGGAGGGGACGGCGATCAGCGGGAGGCCGGTGCGCAGGGCGATGGCCTTGCCGAGGCCGACCGCCGAGCCGCCGCCGACCGCGACGCAGCCGTCGGCGCCCAGGGTGCGCGCCAACTCGACCGCGCGGTCGGCGACTTCGACCGGGACGTGCATCCTCGCCTCCGCGTGCAGCCCGGCGCACACCTCCCCCAGGGAGTCGGCGACCGCCTGCGCGGTGTCGGCGCCGCGTGCTCCCGAGAGCACCAACACCCGCCGCAGACCGAGCCGTTCAGCCTCGCCGGCGGTCGCGGTCAGCGCGGCGCCGGGGCGGAACACGACCCGCATGGGCTGGGCGTCGTAGGCGAAGTCCAGGAAGTCCTTCACGCGTGGTCCAGGACCAGGTCGAAGCGGGCGTGGCGGAAGGGGTTGGCGATGCCGAACTCCCTTGCCAGGGACGGGTCGTCGGTCGGGGTGAAGTCCTCGACGAGGCTCTGCTTGACGGCGAAGACCGCGTCGGAGTCGAGGTAGTCGCTGCCCGCTACGAAGATGTGTGTGGTGACCGGGGTGTGGCCCTCGGCCGAGGCGATGAAGTGGATGTGGGCGGGGCGGTAGGGGTGGCGGCCGGTCGCCTTGAGGAGTTCGCCGACCGGGCCGTCCGTGGGGATGGGGTACGGGCTCGGTACGCAGGTGCGGAACCAGAAGCGGCCCTCGGCGTCCGCGGTGAACAACCCCCGTCCGTTGCCCGGGGGTTGGAGGTCCGGGCGCTGCACGTCGTAGAAGCCGTTGCCATCGGCCTGCCACACGTCGAGGAGGGCGCCGGGCAGCGGGGTGCCGTCGCCGGAGACGATCCGGCCGCTGACCACGCACGGCTCGCCGCCGCCCACCAGGTCGATGTTCGCGCCGAGTTCACGCACCGGCGACTCGGTCATGTGGAAGGGGCCGAGCACCGTCGACTCGGTGGAACCGGCCGCCCGGTCGCCGTTGATCGTCTCCACCAGCATCGACAGGCCGAGCACGTCCGACAGGAGGATGAACTCCTGCCGGGTGTCCGTGCACATCTTCCCGGTCTCCGTCAGGAAGCCGATCGCCCGCTCCCACTCCGCCTGGGTCAGGCGGGTCTCCCGCGCGAACGCGTGGAGATGCCGGATCAGGCCGGTCAGCAGTTCACGCAGGCGGGGATCGGCCGTCCCCTCCAGACTGGCGACGGCCTCGTCCGTGACGGTGACGTCAGTGGTCATTGCGGCTCCCTACCCTGTGCGAGATACCCCTGTGCGAAATGTCAGCCGTGCCCGAGGATGCGTCGCAACGCGTCCGTGAGCAACTGTTCGGCGTTCTCGGCCGCGTCGGCGTGGCGGAAGGCGACATAGCCGTCGGGGCGGACGAGGAGGGCGCCCGCGTCGGACACCTCGCTCAGGCGGGCCCAGTCGCCGTACGGGTCGTCGTACTCCTGGCCGGGGCCGATCACGACCGTGGCGATGTCCAGGGGGTGCGCCTGCGCCGCGCGCACCCAGGCGTCGCCGCCGATGCCGGTGAGGAGGGTGAAACGGCCCTTGCCGACCGTGTCGAGGGTCGAGACGGTGCGGGTGCCCGAAGTGATCCAGGCGTGCGGGAGCTTGGCGCCGGGGCGGGAGCTGGGCTGGTGGTACAGCTCGCGGTCGCGTTCGAAGCCGGGGTCGGGTGTGCCGTCGGGCACGACCGCGGTCGAACTCTCGGCGGAATAGCGCTGGTTGAGGTCGACTCCGTGCGCGTTGAACTCGTACACCTTGAAGGCGATCGCCTCGCGCAGCGCGGCCCGCTGCTTGGCCGCGGCCCCGGTGGCGTCCTTGCGGGCCTCGATGTTGGCCCACAACTGCTCGGGGGTCTGCGGGGAGAGGCCGTCGAGCGCCTCGAAGATCGGGGCGGTCTCGCCGATGGACTTGTTGGCGCGGGTGACGATCTGCTTGCCGATCGGCGCGCGTTCGGCGTCGTAGCTGTCGAGGAGCTTCGGCGTGGCGGTGCCGTCGAGGACCAGCTTCAGCTTCCAGGCCAGGTTGTAGGCGTCCTGGATCGAGGTGTTGGAGCCGAGCCCGTTCGACGGCGGGTGGCGGTGCACGGCGTCACCGGCGCACAGCACACGTCCGTTGACGTAGGTCTCGGCGTACAGCTCGTTGACCGTCCACGCCGAGGACGACTTGATGGTCACCGGGATCTCGTCGTCGCCGACCAACTGCCGTACGACGGACAGGGCGTACTCCTCGGTGAGGTCGGGGGCGCCGGCGCTCACGTCGTAGCCCCACACGATCAGCCACTCGTTCCAGGGGCTGACGTTGCGCACCAGGCCCGCGCCGATGCCGCCGACCGTGGCGCCGGGGGCGAGCACCCAATAGAGGGTGGAGGGCCGGTGAGCGGTGTACTTGCTCAAGTCCGCGTCGAAGACGATGTTGATGCTGCCCGCGACACCCATCTGGCCGCCCATCGGCAGCCCGGCGTCCTCGGCGACCTGGGAGCGGCCACCGTCCGCGCCGATGAGGTACTTGGCGCGGATCTGGTACTCGTCGCCGCGCAGCCGGTCCTCGACGGTGACCGTGACGCCGTCCTCGTCCTGGACGAAGGACTTGTAGACCGTGCTGAAGCGGACGTTGGAGCCGCGCGCGAGCGCCGCGTCGATCAGCACCGGCTCCATCAGGTGCTGCGGCATGTCGCACATGCGGGTCGGGCTGGCCAGATCGTGGGCGGCCTGCACGAGCGGGTCGTTGCCCCAGGAGCGGATCCGGCCCAGCTCCTCGCCGGCGAGGCTGGTGCAGAACGTGGTGTTGCCCATCAGGTTCTGCGGCGTGGCCTTGGCCAGCACCTCGTCCTCGACGCCGAGGTCGCGCAGGACCTCCATGGTGCGCTGGTTGGTGATGTGCGCGCGGGGCGTCCTGGTGAGGCGCGAGTAGCGCGTGACGACGATGTGGGGAACGCCGTAGGTACTCAGCGCCAGCGCGGCGGAGGCGCCGGCCGGGCCGCTGCCCACGATCAGTACGTCGGTCTCGACAACGTGCACGGCGGGACGCTCCAGGGGTGAGACAGGTCGAGGCAGGCTGAGACAGGTTGAGACACAGGTGAGAAAGGAACCGACTCTTCACGATCATGGTGCGGGCCGGACCTGCGCGGGTGTCTCATTACGAGACAGTTACAGCCCCTCGGCGGCCGCCGCCACGGGCCCGATACGGTGAGAGGCGTCATGACCACCATGGATCACTCCCCCGCCCTCGCCCCGCTGCGCCAGGCGCGCGAGCGGTTCCTGAGCGGCCGCCCGTTGCCCGACGACGTCCCGGACGAGGTCCTCGCGGCCTGGCGCCGCGCCCGCTTCTTCGGCGTACGGCACGACCTCGATGGACCGGTCCACGAACCCGAACTACCCGCCGATTCCGCCCTGTTGGAGGCGGCGCGGCCCGTGCTGGACCGCATCGCGCCGGCGCTCGGCCACTCGGCGATGCTCCTCACCGACGGGCGTCTGCGGGTGCTGTGGACCACGGGCGAGGTCCCCGGCGACGACCGCCGCCGAGACCTGTCCGAGCGGGAGGTGGGCCACAACAGCGCGGCCCTCGCCCTGCGCACCCGGCGCCGGGCCGAGGTGCACGGCCCCGAGCACTTCCTCGACGTGTGGCAGGACGTGTCCGCGGTCAGCGTGCCGCTGCTCGCCCCGGATTCCGGGCAGGTGATGGGCACAGTGACCGTCGCGTCCGCCCTGTGCGCCGGCTGCGGCCCGCATCCCGGGGCCGCCCTGGCCGAGGCGACGGCCACGGCGGTGGAAGCGGAACTGCTCGCCCGCTCCCGCACCGCCGAACGGGTGCTCCTCGACGCCTACACCCGCGCCGCCCACGGCCCGGACCGCGCGATCGTCGCCCTCGACGGCCGCAACCGCATCGTCAGCGAGGCCGCGGTGCGCCTTGCGACACCTCAGGTACTGGCCGCGCTGGAACGGTCCAGCACGAGCGAGCGCGCCTCCGGCGTCCGGCCGCCCCACAGCTCACTGCCGCCTCAGGACACCGGGTGCGGTGCGGTGGTGGATCGGTCCAACGGCGCCGGGGGCGGTCCGAGCCGGGAGCGACCCGCCGACGCCGGGGGCGGTCCAGCGTTGGAACGGTCCCACGACACCGGACGCCGTCCGGTGCGGGAGCAGTCCTACGACCTGACACTCCCCGACGGTGCCGGGTGCACCGCCGAGATCACTCCCGTACGGCATGAGGGCCGTGTCCTCGGGATCGTCGCCGTCCTCGAAGCGCGGGCTGCCGAGGTGCCGCGTCCCGTTCCGCGCCCGGCGCTGGCGCTCGCGGGTGGTTCGGTGCCGTGGCGGCACGCGGTCGACCGGGCGGTTGAGCTGGCCCGGGTTTCTGGGCCCCTGTTGCTGACCGGTGAGCGCGGGAGCGGCAAGACCGCACTGGCCCGTGAACTGCTCGGCGGGACCGTGCCGTTGGTCGCCGATGCCGCCGAGTCGCCCGAACTGGGCGTGAAGTACAGCGAGTTGGCCGACGGCCGCCCGCTCCTCCTGCGGCACGCCGAACGGCTGGCCCAGTCGGACGTCGCCGCGCTCAACTCCCTGCTCGACGAACACCCCGACATCCATCTGCTGGTCACCTACACGCCCGGCACTCCCCCGGGCCCGTGCTTCCAGCGGCTGCTGGACACTCTCGCGCCCCGGTCGGTGACCGTCCCCGCGTTGCGTGAACGCCCGGAGGATGTACGGGAGTTGCTGCCGGTCCTGGCACCCCGCCCGGCACCGGGACAGCCGCCGCTCACCTGGACCCTGGACGCACTCCGGGCCCTTGAGGAACACCCGTGGCCCGGGAACGTCACCGAACTCGCCCATGTCGTCAGGGCGTTGGCGGAGCACCGGCGGGTCACCGGCCCGGTGCGGCGGGCCGAGCTGCCCGATCCCGTCCGGGAGGGTCCCGCGGCCCGGCGGCTCAGCCCGATGGAGCACGCCGAACGCACCGCGATCCTGGCCGCGTTGCGCCGACACGGCGGCAACAAGGCGCGGGCGGCCGCCGCGTTGGGGATCGGCCGGGCGACGCTGTACCGCAAGCTGCGCGGTTACCGGGACGTCTCGTAGGAGAGTCCGGTGGGCGGGTGCCGTAGGCGGGTGCCGTTGCGCGAGCAGACCGAACGGGCTTATTTGATCAGGGCGTTGGCCACGACCACGACCACCCCGAGCAGCGCGTCCACCGCCCCGATGGCCACGGCCGCCGTCCAACTCCGCGCCGACCAGCGGGCCGTGACCAGGCCCAGGCAGAACAGCAGCGCGATGTTGAGGACGAACGCCGCGTACTCGACGCCGTTCGCGGGCCACCAGCCCCAGCCGGCCCCGGCGAGCAGCAGGACCGTCGGCAGTGCGGCGGCGACCAGGGGCCATTCGTCGCGCAGGGTGCGCAGGGCGTCCCAGCGGCGGTGCGGGGCGCGCTCGGCGATGTAGTGGGCGTACCCGTGGGCCAGCGCCGAGGCGGCGGCGGTCACCAGCAGCCACAGGGCGTCGTAGCGGCGGCTGCCCTTGGAGGTGTGGCCGTACTGGGTCAGCGCGGCGACCATCGAGCAGGCGAGGACGGCGCCGTAGACGCCCCCGAAGAGGATGTTCTCCCGGGTTTCGTGCGGGTGTGGCTCGGGGACGGCTGCCGTGGTCTGCGCCATGCCCTCCACGATCACCCGGCCCCGCCCGGGCCGCCACTCCGCGACGAAGTGTCCTCCGACCTGGGCCGATACCCCACACAGTGTCCACG
>Ga0307510_10000277_pt1 | contig 47121 bp, 58 predicted proteins | sample 12_EM_MG_FD_207224 | JGI IMG/M metagenome (GOLD analysis project Ga0307510, IMG submission 207224) | Populus trichocarpa ectomycorrhiza microbial communities from riparian zone in the Pacific Northwest, United States - 12_EM | ecosystem: Host-associated > Plants > Roots > Unclassified | place... | reverse complement strand
TCATGCCTTGCGAGTGGAGTGGTGGTGAGGTGATGAATACAGCGCCGCTAGGTAATTTCAGTAGGTCGCGAATTGGCTCTCTCCAGTCCTGTATTTTCTCAAGGCTGATGAGTGTGAAACTGAGATCCCACACGACAGCAGAAGAGGGACGCAATTTTCCGAGAATGGTTTCGTCCTTGAGCGTTCCGACTATATCTGGAATGAAATTTGTCAGTTAGGGCAAGAGAAGGCAGCAAGGCAGGCTCTCGAACGGCCCCCGATATGCACAAGGGGACACAGGAAGATCTCTGTAGAACTGAGGATTCTGTGCGGGAGTGAAACGCTTCTCGCCTGTGAGATAGCCCAAGTTCCGAGGAATGTCTGTTAGCGTGGAAATTTTACTATTGAGCGGCTCTGGCAACAAGAATGAGACACGAGAACGACGTTCATGATAACTCTCCGCTTACTACGCAGCACGATGATAGGGCTCTTGTCAGGGAAGCGAAGGATTTGGAACTCGACGACCGTCAGCCCGTCGTTCTGCGGCTCGCTGGGGGAGTTCAGCGTGGAGCACAACAGAAAGACGAGTATGCAGGCCCGACACACATTCCTACCTTTGAGCTCAGGCCGCGTATCCTTCTGCTTCACTTCCTCCGCACAGTCATCAAAGACATTGCTTTAGAAGCCAGCTGGTCAGTGGTGTACTTTGATTTCACCGATGACGATGTCCAGTCACTGGATGGTAAGTCGAAGAATAGCGGCCCAAGGCGCTGATCCCCTGTTCCAAAGGATGGGTTGTTCCCTCCGACTCGCCTTACCCGGTGTAATGCGACGTCGCACTTCTAACGCACTTGAGAGACTATTAGAGTTATCCTGGAACGTGGGGTATTAACCTCATCAGGTCATAATATTGGCGAACACCGCGTAGTGCGGTAGAAAAAATTCCGCACGTTCTGACCAGGTTCCATAGCCGCGAAGCTCGTAAGCTTTCGAGTTGCCAAGGTGATGGATATGATTTCGAAACCTCCATGTGTCGAAAAGACGCCAAGAGGTCGAGGGGGAGGGCATCGAGCGAGTACGATTGAATAGCCCCTAGAGCTAGAGGGGGTAGATCATTCGGCAAGGGGGCCCATTCAAACACTTCTCACGCGACATCGACAACAGCACGGTCCAATTCAATTTCAACGGACTGCCCTTTTTAGCCACCACCACGCCCATCACTAGCCCCAAGGACAAAGCTTCGGAGCCTTGTTCTCTGCCTCTACAAGGCTCTCTCAGCATGGCATGTACTCAAGATGGCGTTATTATCGAGCACCTGCTCAGACTGGGCGCACCAGCAACGACTTCAGCGATTTCCTCCGCGAGTAAGGTACCCAACACCGCCTGACAACATGCGTCATCCCGCAACCCAACAGAGTTGCAAGGTCGTCCAACTTGCCGACTCTTAACGCGCGATACTCCACCAATCGCAACTCCAGAAATGTCTAGCTCTAGGCAACAAGATATTCCACGGGCAACTCTACAAGGGGTGTATGTGAGTGGGGACAACTGGTCCGGATGTACAATTGAACGACTCAGGCAACAAACTCAGGTTTACTCGATATTCCTCCTGCTCTCGTAGCCACTCATCTCACTTGCTCACTGTCCACTGTCCATGCTGTTAGCGGAGTTGTTGTTCGGCCCCACGCTGTGCTGAATCTTGTCAAGAGTTGGACCGAGAGGACTGTTCCGGAGATAGGACTACGGGCCCAAAGATCTTGTACCATTCTCAGACTTTGCCCACATTGGACGTACGTTCTGAATTAGATGATATCGAACCTTAGCCACATCAATCTGAATACCCTCAGTCCAGCACAACGATGTACGTACCCCGAACGAAATCCCATTATAGTATACACGTATAAACTGTTGACGCCAGAGATCAGGGATTTATTCCTGTGCGTCCGACGACACGATGTCATTCATCAGCCCTCGGATAAGAGGGCACTGCATTAATAGTAGTTTTTCTTTTTTCTTTTGTTCCTGGGCTTCGATATAACGGTACTAGCTCAGGCTCACGACTTGCCCACTCCCACCTGGTGTACTCGGTACCTGTGTGTAAGCAGAATAGGGTCGCAGGTCGCAATGATGACTGACGGCGACCCATTTGCACGGTAAGGAAGACCTTTTCCATTACTACTATACGCCCAAGCACTTAGTACTGGGGACGCCTAGTCTGGAATAGCACTGGGCTCACCTGATATCATTAAAATTTGGCTCCAAAAAAAAAAGAGAGTTGATTGCGATACAGGTACAGGATAGACAACGCTGTGGTATCTGTATCGCAGTTTTATGAATACTTGTACTCGAGAAGCGCAGTGCAAGATTTTGATTTTTGAGATTTGGCCTTGGCGTTAGGAGTTCCGAGATGATTATGATACGAGATTGAGATTAAAAGACACGTGGGTGTAAGCAGGGTCAGCGCGCGGGCGCCGATTAGCGTTAGCGTTGCCGCTGCTGCTCGTGGCTGACGCGCTTGAGGAGATCGCAGTCTTCGAGTTACGAGTTACCATTAATACATGAATAACGTCAACACTAACCCACCCAAAACATGCTGGGACGGTCCATACGACATGCCATGTAGTACTACCCGAGCCTGAGTGCGGTGCGGTGTACTACCCCTATGTAGTATGGGACTCAGGCCCAGTATCACCCCGTCCCGTATAGATTCCGCCCCAAAAGGAACGTATCCTTTCGTGTCTTGGCCTGAGCCTGTAGGTTAGTAGGACGTGGGGACGAAATGATCATCTGCCGCCGAAGCTATACTGTAGCCCAGCAGTAAATACCTCTATGTTGTCGGGACTCTAATATCTCCCTCGTCGTCGCAGCCCTCGTCGTCGCAGGTTCTAGCTAGGTCTTCGAAAGATTTCCGAGGTTCCGAACATTTAGGATGACTTTTGTTCGTTAATGCGTGTCATTTTCTCGTTGCCTTGCCGCGACGGTGCCGTCCGTTCCGTCGGCGAGGAATCCACATGTTTTCCGTCCGGCTGCAATCATAACCCGCCACAGGGCGCCGGCATATCTGATGTATCTGATGGAACAAAGACTGGGTCGGATCGATGAATGAACGCACTTTGAAAGGGTAATGACACCTCAAAAAGACCCCTCTTGCTCGAATACTTCATTCATTTGAACCGCGTATATAAAGCAGCAATCGATCAATATTAATTATATCTCCCACTCTCCCCCGCCCCTTCTCCCATGGCGAGGCGATACCCGCACACCCGCTCTCCGTTAGCAAAAACACAAGATATCGAATACAGAATTCTATACACGTGCGAACGCGATTCACTTATCTGCTTCTAACCCGTCACCGTCCCCGTCGCCCCAAGGGCTGAACTTGATTTTACCTGGTTGCGGAATGGAAACACCCGGCTGGCGCAGCCAGTTCCGTCCCGCGCCCGAGACGGAGCTGACATCGAACCAGGGCAGGCCGAACGAGTTGTCAGACTGGGCGGATTGAGCCGGCACATGGGAGAGCACGGGAGAAGCAGGCAGGTTGCCAACTTCGCTCAGGCTGGGCAGCCGGTCAAGGCTAGTATTCTTCGGTCCACCCAGAGCACGCTGCAGCGCTTCGCGTTCCGCTGGTGACGGTGCAAAAGCGCGCATAGCGAGCCCCGAGATGAACCCTGGTGTATTGCTGCCGGGCGCTGGAGTCGTGGTCGTTCCATTGCCGTTGGCGCTATCGCTACTATTGCTGGTGCCGCTGCTGCTTGCGGCTCCTGATATCGGAAAGCCGGACGTTGAGGCGCCCAGGAAGGGCTTCGCCGAGAAGCTGAAAACCTTGGCACCGGGATTGAGCCCCCTACGTGTTTCAGTGCCATCGACCGTCGAGCGTCTTTCCTTGTCAAGAACCTGCCACCACCGAGTCCGGACCTCTTGTGGGGGTACGGCCGCAGTCGGCCCCGGGACAGGATCTGAGTTGGCGCGTGGCGGCCAAACATGGGGCACATTCATCGGATCTGATGTTATTCGATGGCGAGTTGGTGGACGTATCCCAAACGGCTCAAATCCTTCTATGTGATCATCATCGATGCGGGGGAAAATGTGACCATGTGAATCTGAAGCGATAGCGGGGTCAGACTCTGGGACCGAAAGACGACTGTGCCAATCGCGATCAAAAAGCGTTTCGTTGCCCGATTGAACCCTCCTAGTAAGCATTTCCTCAAGCGTTCCGACCTCCCCAGTGGATGTATGCGTGCCATCGAGGGGCTGAGTTGCGCCATTTGGAATGAAGGGAGGTGCATATCTTTCATTTGCAACGTCGGAATCGCCAAATGGTGAGAACTTCGAGCCCTGAACGGGATGAGGCAATGATGCAAGGTCTTCGTCAAAGATCGAATACCCTTTCGAAAAGCGAATGTGTGATTCGGGGGCTCCGATGGGATGTGGCTGTGTCTGTGAAGGTGAGCCATATACAACATTGTAGGGGGTCGTAGTGGTGAGGGCACGAAGATGGGGCGAGGTACGGGTGGGCGCAGATCCTGAACCACCACGCTCGCGGTCCCGGTCTGGCTCCTTTTCCAGGGGTGTTGGAAACGGGTCCAGGACTTCATGATCCCTCCTGAATTCGGGTGCAAGGGTGGCTAGGCTATACTCGGTGGCGGGGATTGGTTCCCAGGTGTCCAGCGGTGGCCTGGGGATAAAGTCGTACTTATGATTGTCCTGCTCGCGCCGAAGTGCCTCAGCTTTCTCCCGTGCAGCCACCAACGCTATGCGTTCGCGTTCTATGGACTCCTCTAGCTCACGCACGCGGACCATGAGCGCCGCTACAACCTCTCCTGCGACCCTAACCTCTCGCTTGCGATGCTTGACTTGTGCACGAATCTCGAGTTCCTCTTTGGCCGCCGCTTCACCGGCCACTCGGATCGCCACCTCGTCTTGCTGCACCTGGGCCTCGAGCGCGCGAATTTCCTCGCCAAGTTTCTCGAGTCGTGTTCCAGCTTCTGCCTTGGCTTTCTGGGTGGCGCGAAGGCGGCGTTCAGCTTCACGCTTACCCGCTTCAGCCGCTCGTCTACTATCCTCGAGTGTTTTTGTGCGAACCTTGAGCTCGCTGCGGGCAACGTCCTCAATACGCTTCGCCTCACGGACGTTACTTAATTCCGCACTGAGTGCAGCATCTGCTGCACTGGCTGCGGTGGTGTGCTCCGATAACTGGTTACGTAACTCGTGATTGAGAGCACGAGTTTGGCTTATTTGTTGGGTGAGCTCCGCGACCACCGGAATAGAGTCGAAATTAGGCGAAGGTCCATTGGGGGTCGCACCATTTCCAGGGGGGGGCAAAGGAGAAAAGCGTTGGGGTGGGGGCCGTTGGTGAGAGGCCGTGGGTTGCGAAGCTGTCGGGGACTGGCTGTGCTTGGGTGTGTGGAGAGGTAGGATGGCAGATTTTGGAAGTGGAGGCGGTGTAGAGCTGCCGTGACGACGAGACGTTGATCGATCACGAGAGCGTAGTTTGGGAGGTGCCGATCGCTGGGGTGTGCGAGGGTTATGGGTAGTGGTTGGGAAGGGGAGGCCTGCGTATAAAAACGCGTCGAAGGGAGAAACAAAAGAATGATGGTGAGCGAAAACAAGGTCCTACTGCATCAATCCCATCATTGGGCTCACCGTTGAAATCTTCGAGTTGGTCGAGCGATTTAATATTCAGAATACCCGAGCTCCAGCCTTCTTCATCACCCTTGGAAAGCGGACTGGGACGAGGTGGCCAAGCGGAATCAACAACACCACCTCTCCACCATCTACCGAAAGCCCCAATGAACCAGACCTCCTTGAAAGGAAAAAAATCGTGATCTGAGGTCCCCGTTGCATTGCGAGCTGATGAGATGACTGAGGATGACTGTCGAGATGTGGGATGGGTCTTCAGATTAGGGATGACGGCGGCGATGGTGAAAAAACTGAAGCTATGAAAAGCATGCCGTGGTGTGCGAAGAGCAATGGCAGCACGATTTGAGAAATGGAAAGCAGATGAACCTGATTCGAGTGAACCGAAACTTGAGGGTGATTCGGGCGAAGATGAGCGATGATAATTTGTCTTTGAACCTTCAGAGTCTTCGTGATCAGGGTCCGCAGGATCGTCGAGACGGGAGAGGTGATGGCGGACAGATTGCTCGGTGAGATAGGAGCGAAAAGACGTTTCTGATGGATTTGTGAGGTAAGCTAGAAAGAGGTGTACGCGGTGAGTAAGGACATAGAGGGCAGACATGAGGATAGAATGGCAATAGAGGAGGAGATCAAGCATCACATCCGGTGAAGTGAGCCGTAGCGGGCACAAGGGCGTCGAAAGGCGAAAACCGAAAAGGAAAAAGAAAAGAGTTATCTTGGCAAAATGTGAATACTCACCAAGGCATAGAAAGATGAAAAGAAAAAGGGTGGCGATGAGCATGGACCTGAATTCTATGCGGGTGTTGAAGAGAGAAAAGGAGGATCGAGGGGAAGGTTGGATTGTTGTGGTAGTGGATGTTGCCATCATGACGGCTAGAATGCCACAGGCGAAGGAAAGTAAGAACTTGAACACCGGGTGAATCGAGGCGGTGAGTGGGACTGATTTGTGATCGTGATGATCAATGTGCGAATCCGTTGTGAAGGGGGACGGCCGCAAGGATGCGTCGTCCCCGAATGATGAGAGAGGTAAAGACAAGGGACCTGGTCGTCGTCTTTTGACTCGACACGATTTGACCCGGCCACAACGCCTTCTCACTTTTCCACCAAACCTCCGATGACTTGCCGTATTTTTTCGGATTTTATTTTACTTTATTTTGTTTCACAACCCTTCTCCTGATACACGTGATTGAATTTATAATTAAATTGAATTGGGGTGGGGAATGGGGGGGATGATGGCACCAAGACCTCATTATTGTAAATCTACTCATAACATAACCAGAGGCTCTAATAACCCGTCACCTGTCAACTCGCGCCCGCGGTCGGTTCAGACGTCCGAGGTGGTCTACTTGGTGGCTCCTCGGCGGCTGCGATCTCCGCTTCTGCCTCAATCCGCTCGCGCGCCCGCACCACCTTTGACTGAAGGTAATGCGAGTGCCGAGGCGCTGGCGCACCCCGTGCACCAGGCGCAGCATTTGGAGGCACTTCTGGCGATGAATTTGCCTTGAACAGGTGCTCATAGCACTAGTCGCCGCGTGAACAGGGAGGGACAAGCACGGTCGAGTTAATTTTTTGGGGGGATCGATCGCCTCCCAATTCAGACCGACGTACCTGTAGGATCCGCTCCATGCCGTCTCCATGCTTCGTATTGAGAATGAGATGCGCTTCGTCTAGCGTCATCCGATGGTCGCGCGTCAGCTTGTCCGTCACAGAGCCTGTCGTCGCGTTCCCAACCCCCGCGACGTCAGAGCCAATTGCACCCTGTGGGCGGTGCTTTGCATCTACACGAGCTCATAAGAGGGTGGTTCGGTCGTATCATATGAGGACACACTTTTCGCAGCCTGTCGTCCGGCCTCCAGCAGCGCCTTCCCGAAAATTTGGGTCCCCGTGATCAGGATTTGGATGATAATTTTTGGGGCCGACTGGAGGAAAGAGTGTCATATATGCGCCAGAAAATATGAGATGCGATAGATACCATGTGAGTGACGCGGAGGATTGATGACGGGGCTGGAAACACGGTACTTGTGAGGGAAGACCGGCGGCTTGTGCCTGGGCGGCCAAAACTGGGACATCTCTTCCGGCCCGATCAGGCGCGAAGGGCTCATACACCGACGAGTGCCACCATCGAAAAATGAAACGCAAAAGCTCGCCGGTGCCCATGGACGAGGATATCTCACCAAAGAGGGCACGTAAGGAAAAGGCAAATGACGAATTTCGCTCAGTCAAGGCATCTATCGTCCTCGCTGTCCCTCCCGTCTTTACAAATAGATTGCATTCTGGAGTGGAGGAGATGCTCGACACCATGATCATGAGGTGTAGCACTGTTCCATTCCCTCCTCTCCCCTCCCTCATTTATTTACCCTCCCCCACAGATATGAACCCACGCTGAATGGTGTCGTCCTTGCACACGCAGACGTGCACTTCCTCGACCGTGTCGCGCGTCTCCAGGCAGATAGCCCATTCGCAATTTGCCATGTAGGATTCGAGGCACTCATTTGGAACCCCACACGCGGCATGAAACTCAGTGTGTCTGATCATCGCGTGCATTCTTTGTACTGACGAATGGCCACGGCACCAGCCGGACGGGTCAGCCTTTGCTCTCCAGATCACGTATCGTTGCTAGTACATCGTACATTCAATGTGTCCATCCCCCGACACCACATCCCCACGGATCAATGGGAGTTCGAATACGGTCCAGCGGAAAACGACCATGAATTTGGTGATGTAGAGAATGACGACGTGGACGTCGATCCGACTGCGGACGTGCAAGGAGACGACGCGCAATCCACTGATCAGCGCGGGCGCTGGGTGCACAAAGTGACTGGCGATCGTCTTGGCGGAAAGCACCGGTGGTTGGAGTTCACGGTAGTAGGGTGAGCTTCCTATCCTTGCGTCATTCTAACGAGAAGGTTTTTGTACACTTAGTGACCATCCGCATAGCCTAACCGTCGCAAATCAGATGCTCTCCCTTGTTGGTTCCATACAACCCGACCCATTCTCCCCAGAGCATACCCCACAAGCGAAACCGGACCGGGCACAAAGCCCTCAGCCACCACCACATCCAATTCTCCCTGAACCAATCGAATCAGAAGCGACTGATGACGAGGAGCTGGATGCGACCAACGCACGACCAAGTTCCGCGGCGAAGGGAACACTGGCAACGAAAGAGAAACAGAAGCGAGAGAAGGAGAAGGCGAAGCGGAAAAGAAAAGAGGACGAGGCTGTTGCTAAGGCGGAACGCAAACCAAAACGAAAAAAAGCGTCATAGCGGGAGTTGCCCGACGGTTGTTCAGTTCTTTGAGCTCTGTCATTACGCTACGATGGGATCTTCGGAAGGCATGAAGTGACGTCATTGCCTCGGGGCGGAGGATGCTCCTTTGCTATGCTAGCTAGCCTAGCAGTAGTGTTTCTTCGGGATCCGCCCCTCGAGCGAGATTGTGCAGAAAGCTGTATAAACTCATAAGCGAGGCGGATGTCAGGGAATCAAGGAGAATCTCTGGCTTCATTATCCATGTGAGGTTAAAGGGTATCAAAAATTCAAGGTACTACCAGGACTCGAACCTGGGTTAACGGAATCAGAATCCGCTGTGATAACCGCTACACTATAGCACCATCACCAGTAATGTGTGTTATCTGGCTTGTTTGGAATAGAACCATCCTATCCTAGCGCTCATCTCATCCGTCCTCATCCTCGTCCTCGTCGCGGCACCAGCCAAGAATCGTACACAAGATGGACTCTTTTGACTCGGCGGGTCTCCCTGCAGGTGGCTCGCGGCTCCTCTCCCAATCCCCCCAATTCTCCTTTACTTCTCCCAATTCAAACTCTAACACAGGTCTAGGGGGTACCGACCTCTCCCTCTCCGAACTCTACCCCGATGATTATCGCCTTCCCGAGGGGGACAGGGAACGCCAAACCCGTCACAACCCAAAAACGCGACCGTCGATCGCCGAAGCTCTCGGTTTTGGCGCGCCGCAACCGCCTGATCGGTCGGATGATCAGGGTATATTGGATGCCTTGGAAGAGGGCGAAGAGGAGGACGAGGAGGACGGCGTGGAAGCTGATGAGACCGTGCGCGGAAATGATGGCGAGGACGCCGATGCCGATAGGACAAGGGTCATTGCTCAATTGCGCGAGGAGAAGCTGCAGAATGACCTTTTCGTTCTTCGGCAGCTGAACGGTGCTTTCGCGGTTTACAACGACGCGCTTCGGGAGGCGCAAGCGGGCACAGAGGTGAGTTGGTCTTTTGACTGCAAACGTGCGTGTACCTAATCTACGTATGTGACTTTCCTTCTCTCCCCACTCCCCCCCGTTCCTTCCTCCGCGATAAGCGCATCGCCGAACAGCTCGAGCAGACGGACGCCCTGCTTAACAAGTACGTCAACATCTTATCCAAGACCGATCAGGTTGCACGGCTCATCTTCGACGAGCGATGGATGGGCGCCGAGGCGGTACGCCTTTATCTCCTTGTTTTCAACTGAGACAAATTTTTGAGACGACCCTTTCTTCGGGCTTTCAGGACGAGGCGCAGCTCGAGGAGGAGGAACGGGTGCGGGAAGAGGCGCGGAAGCGCGAGGAGGAGGAGCGGCAGCGGGCGGCGCAGCGAGAACTGGAACGGAGGGAGAAGGAGGAGCTCGAGCGTGCGATGCGCGATGAAGCGGAACGGCTGGAGCGCGAGAAGAGGGACAGAGGGGGTGCGCGGACCACCGGTAGTGGAGTGCGGGGCGTCCGTGGGACGCGTGCGTCTATGCGTGCCGGTGCCGCTGCAGCGAGGGGTGTCTCGAGGGCAGGTGCGCCATTCTCACCGCGTTTTTTTTCTTTTTTTATTTGTTCGGTCTCACTGAGAGACGTGGTTCCGCTGGTGTAGCATCGGCCTCGTCGACCGGCATCGGCGGTCATACAAGGGCACCAAGTGGGACCACGGGTCCCTCGAAAGTCGCCAGATCATCGTCGGCTGTGTCCTCGGCACGGGGCACGACTGGCATTCCACGGGGCATCTCGAAACGACCCTAACGGGAGCACAGGCTGTCATATACCCTTTTGCGTTTGTATGTATCATACAGTACGTCTGTATAATCAGCGCCCATTTGTATCAATGGCCGGATCTTCACTGGACTATTTGGACAAGTAGAGCCACGAACGACGGCGGAAGCCCTTAGCGCCACCAGAACGTTCTAACCAACGTACCCACCTCATAAGACCTGTTATGGCCTGGTGCTCTCCGTGCACCGCCCTACTCATAAATTCAACATGAGTATAGTGCATCGTACTTGCTACTGTCTGGTTTCCTCATTCACCTTCTGCCCTCTCCGATCATAGTGACTGGTTCCGCTCAATATTACCCCATACACGGCTACCTCACATATCTCGTGGAGCCATTCGCAAGGCTATGACCCATCTCTTCGTGCTTGCACAAACGAGGATGACCCCAAGACGAAGAAACTGCTCACTATGACTTAATTAATATCCGTCGTGGAGATAATCTAATATTTCATAAATGCCTTAGCAGGCATTTAGTTTATTTATTTATTTTCCATTTGTGCCGCCCCTGCATGAGCGGCGCGGCGAGCGGAGAAGTTTGGTAGGCACCCAGTGTACACGTCGTCCGGAATATGTCGATCAAACGACGCTCGGTCCCCATAGCGGATGACGTCGACATCGGGATGTCCGGCTCATCCTCTACATCAGATGAGGAGACTTCAGGTTCAGATGTCTCTTTTGACATTTCTTCCGCCTTGACACAACGAAACCCGTCTTTACAGAAGGGCAAAGCGCCCCTTATCGCCCATGATGATGGTACAGACGATGACACAGAGCTCGAGGAAATGATAAGGAACTCGATATCCAGGCGTAATGTCAAGGATGGCACCGAACTCTTGAAGAATACGAAGGGCAAGAAAAAGCTGTCGAAAGGAGAGCTTGGAGGGGGGAGTTTTCAGAGCATGGGTAATTTTTCTTTGATCACCATCTCCGTCGCACGACCTCATCCCATTATTCTTCGTTAGGGCTCTCCCCGTGGATATTACGCTCTTTGAAACTTCAAGGTTTCCGTACACCCACTCCTATACAACGCCTTGCCATCCCAGTTCTTCTTTCCAACCCTCCTCGTGACCTAGTGGGAATGGCGCGCACGGGGTCTGGCAAAAGTCTTGCTTTCCTCATTCCTCTCATTCAACGCTTGGGCGGACGACATTCTTCTACATTCGGGGCTCGGGCCCTCATTCTTTTGCCCACTCGGGAACTTGCCCTCCAAATCTTGAAGGTGGGGAAGGAGCTTGCACGCGGTTGGCGTGATGGCGATGGCGAACACGCTGGCGATAAGGAAGGGGATCATTCCGAAAGCCGAAATAGGGGTCAAGGACTGCGCTGGGGCCTTGTGGTCGGTGGAGAGGGCATGGACGAGCAATTCGAAATGATCTCGAGTAATCCCGACGTGTATGCGGCATCTTTTCTTGAAGTGCCACCGATCCGACCGATCTGACGTGCGCTACCGCATTCCCTACAGTATCATAGCCACTCCCGGACGACTCCTACACCTTGTGGTGGAAATGAACCTCGACCTCCATTCCGTGCAGTATGTGGTCTTCGACGAGGCGGACCGCCTTTTTGAGATGGGTTTCGAAACGGCCCTCACAGAAATTATTCATCGCCTGCCCGCAAATCGTCAGACACTCCTATTTTCCGCGACGTTGCCGAAGTCGCTCGTGGATTTTGCCAAGGCCGGATTGCAAAGCCCGAAACTTGTACGTCTCGATGCAGAAAGCAAAATCAGCGCAGATCTTCGAATGGCGTTCTTCTCCGTTAAGCAGGACGAGAAGGACGCTTGTTTGCTCGTCTTGTTGCGTAACATCATCCAGGTCCCATGGGGCGCCAGTGTATCGCATGATCGAGGTGGCGATACAGAAGACAGACGTGTGGCACAAGACCAGTTTGCTGCTCCTCACCAGACCCTCGTGTTTGCAGCCACCAAGCACCACGTCGAGTACCTTACGACACTCCTCACTTCCGCCGGCTATGCTGTATCGCACATTTATGGCTCACTTGATCAGTCAGCACGCACCAGACAGATGGACCAATTCCGACGCGGGCGCACGAACGTACTCGTTGTGACCGACGTAGCTGCACGAGGAATCGATATCCCCGTCTTGGCGAACGTAGTGAACTACGACTTCCCGCAAGGTGCGCGCGTGTTTGTGCATCGGGTGGGGCGCACAGCCCGTGCAGGACGTTCCGGTTGGGCATGGTCATTTGTGGGCGCAACTGAACTCCCCTATCTCGTCGAATTACAGCTTTTCCTTGGACGACCGCTCACGCGTGATGCACCTGGCGATGGCGAAGCACCATACACTGAAAATCTCGTTTTCGGGGCTTTTCCGCGGGAAGCGCTTGATGACGAGATCTCTCACATACGTGCTCTCGAGGCTGAGCAGCACGCGTTACCCACGTTGCGTACTGTCATGCGTAAAGGACAAGGCATGTACGAACGATCACGCGGACGCGCGAGTCCTGCGAGTTATACGCGTGCCAAGGAGATGTCGCGGGAGCCCGCCCTATGGGGACTCGTTGCTGGGGGTACCGCTTCGGGCACGCACCCTGTGTTTCGGTTAAAAGATCGTACTGCGTGGACAAGTCCTGTGGACGACGAACGTCGCCGTGCGTTACTTGCAGCCGTCGACTCGTTCCGACCTGTTGAAACTGCACTCGAGATCGGCTCGCGTGGGAAGAATGGCAACGCGGGACTCATGAAAGGACGAAGAAAAGTGCTTTCGAAGGCTATGGAGCGAAGAGAGAAGGTTCAGGTCCCCGTTGGTGGCGCAGGCGCTGATGAGGATGAGGACTACTCACGGAAAACAGGAGATGTGGCAATGGCCGACGATGAAGACATCAACGTGCGTCGAACAATTGTTTTAGTAATTCATTCATGTGGACATCGCCCTAATCACTCCCTATTCAATTCCGTAGGCGGTCTTCGGCACGCTCCCATCGAAGCCCTCGAAGGGGAATTTTCAGGACTCCGAATTTTATATTCCATATATTCAGGCAGGGGCAAACTTGGAAAAAGGGTGCGCCAAGTCCAGATTCATAAAACGTTAGGCTCACGAAGCATAGGTATTCCATGCGGGATGGGGAAACATTTGCCGAGCAGGCACGGCATGCCACGTTTGATCTCGCCGGAGACGAAGGTATGGTTGCTCAGAAACGCGCCCATTATACGATGACTTGGAGCAAGAAAAAGAAAAAATTCGTGCGCGGCGATGGCGCGGGCGCCGACAACGTCAAAATGGTCAAAACCGAAAGTGGCGCCAAGCTCCCTGCGTCATATCGTAGTGGACGGTTTGACGAATGGCGGACCAAGGCACGCGTGAGCCTTCCTCGCGTCGGCGAGGCGATTCCAGAAACGCGGCCTTCGAATCGCAAGCGTTTCAAACACGCCTCGGTCACACCTGCAAAACCTCTTGATAAACTCGCTTCGAACTACGAGCGGAAGGTCCGTGTTCAGCAGAAGAAAGCGGAAGCTATTGGGGCGGTGGCCGAGGGAAAACCCGCTAGGAAAGGATCTCATGGTCTAAAGGGGCTAACGAAGCGATACGGCGGCAAGTCCCTGGGACAGGTTCGCAGCGAGATCAAATCTACAGAGCAAATTCGTAAGGCTCGGAAAGTCATGGCAAGCCGGAAGGCAAAGAATGCCCGACCAAGCCGCAAGAAGAGGAGATAATAGGGCACACCGCTTGTGACTCGTATTGTGGGGATACTACCCGCCTTTGTCCAAATGGTGCTAAGTTTTGGTTCGAATCAGTTCTAAGTTCTCTTCTCGGTCGTTGATTCATTCTCGAATGCTGACCCGGATCCTGTACTCAGGGGCTTACAGTCCTGCCTCAATTGTTCTGCGCCTCCAGACAATTCCGGGTTCCAGGTGCAATGTAACGGTTTAATGGGCAATGCGAAGCAGATTGTTGCAAAAGAAGAAAAAAAAAAAAGTAGGTGTAGGACTTGGTTGTTCGCACAGGTCAAGCATAGCAACATCGACGCTTGATACCTGGTCCCTCTACTCCGGCTTTCACTCTGGAAACGATATCTTTTACCAGTATAGGAGCTCGAAGGAAGTGTTAGCCTGTTTCGTACCTTCTAATATAACTTTGTTCTACCCTACCTCATGAAGCGACATCACACCTAATTAGTGTTGGTCTCGCCAGCTCCGCGCTTCGCAAAGGGTCTCGAACCACTGCCTCGCATATATCACGAAAGCTAGCCACATCGGGGGATACGTCATTTATTCACCGAACTATCCATATTTTGATTTTTCAATCTAAAAGGGAAAGGAAGGGTTGTGGGTTGGCGAGCATCCGGAATTAGTTGCTTAATGTGTCCTGATAACTCTACCATGACTGTATTGATGGATGATGCAGAGATGAAATTGACTTTTTTTTTTCGGAAATGGTAACGGGAAATCCTTGGCCGTAGCGCAGCACCGTACAGTAGGGGTAGATCGTATCCAGGACCAAGGCGCATGCCCCAAGGAGGCACCGTGCCCTGAGGTTCAAGTTAATTTCATGTATGAAACAATTTTACGTGCATTTGGCACCCTCACAGTTTGCACGTGCTCCGACCGATACCCAGACGACGCGCTTCCGAAGCCTACAGGACGACGTGACTTGGACGCTCACCAATCTCATCTCTCTCACCCATGTCAACCTCACTCGTGCAACGCCTCTCACACAGCTGCCTTGTATCGATACCCCACTGGTAATTATGACATTACACCGTTGTTACGCGCGCTTTCTGAGTTTCATCCACAGTGGCCGCTAACACGCGCTAGTGGCTATGCAAAGTGCCATATTCCTTTTTCTAGCTGGCTTCCACAGGGCAAGGTTTCCGATGGGCCACGAGACCTTTGGGCGTCGCCGCCACTAGCGGGTCCTGCACACATACAGGCTTCATTGTCGTGCAATCTCCTCGGGGGGCTTTCATCGCCACCATTAATAGAATTCCAGGATGAAGGCGAAATGGAGCAGACGATTTTATAGGTGTAGTTGGAGGGTCGATTTCCTGGATTCAGGCTGCGAACAGTGCGTTGTGGCGCCCGTGCCTCTGTGCCATCTGTATCCAGACCTTCCCTGATGGGACTCTGTATATATATCAGCCTAAGCCAGTCCTGAACCTCACCCCCACTGGACTCACGCACCATCAAATCCTCGGACAATGTCGCAAATGCCAACGGTAACGGTGCAGACTTTAACTATGCATTCTCGTCTTGACCTCTGCGAGTAGATTCTCATCGATGGGTACATATCGCAATGTTTCAATCCCCAGCAAGCCGAACGTTACCTCTTTTGGCTCTTGAAGGACAGCTCTGTCCCTACTTTTGTCGTCCCGCCTGAACCTGGGAGACATGGCGCTTTCTTCTTCATCAATTCCGTTCCTAGGCATATCTCACTTCATTTTCCTGGCCAATCCCGTTGGGTACTTGACCGTGGCGTTGTGGATAGGGGAACTGTGGTTCCTCAGACTCTTTGGGCTCCGCATACCGTTACCGACAGAAGGCAGCACGTGGAAGAGGCGGATTTACAGCTCCCCATCTTCTTCCAATGCATAGACGGGCAGCTTGGACTCACTCTTGAGGCTGCTGCAGCTGGTCGTTGCCACGGTCTCATCGGTGCTCAGGAGTTTGCTCCACTTGGTATGAAGTCAACGACGCACGTACGCATCGTCGTCAGTGGTATTTTTCCGTCCCACAATTAGATCCCCGTCCACTGAACTCGCACATCTTTTAGTGGCCGAATTACGTCGAGTTTAAGCGCCAGGTTCAAATTCGCGACGAAACGAGTCAGCGCAATCCCATCAGCTTGTTTAGGTTTGCGTACCACATAGGGCGATCCGTGGATGCCTTTGTCAGGGTCAGGTCTCCTCGGCCACTCTAACAGAAGTGCCCGTACTGATATTCGTGTTTACAGACTTGCCAACCAGATCCCGGGCGTCCGAATCCACGGTGGCGCATAGGTGGAGATGGCATCCAGCCCGGCGAGATCGTAATCATTGGCGCCGTTCATGTATCCGCCGGGAGCTGGATGCCAATCTTACAACTGAATCGTTATATTTTCTGATTTCCGTTTCTCCGCGATGTCTTGTCATCATTCCTTTGTTCCTTTGTTGTACTCCGTTCCGCCGCTGTGGCATAGAAGTGCATTGACATACGATACCCGGACTAGCTGTAGCATATGTCTCACTCTGTTTCGAGGTGTAAAATACCCCCAAATGGCTGTACTGCTGGCCGTTGTACCGCACGGAAATGTGGACCTAATAGAACCATAATACCCTTGCCTGTTCACTGTTCACGGGAGTGGTACAAATAACACTTCAAACCCAATACATTTTCAAACGTATTGATCGATTGGGCTGTACTGTCGTCGCCATGTCGCCATGCAATCATGCAATCGACCCCTCTTCCCTTTGTCACTCCCACGTGATGAATGGCCATCACAAAGGCAAGAATACGCCATAACCATTGTCTCAAAACATATAAAAGAGCACAAGCGTGCAGGGGTGCATACAACAGCCAATACAAGGATACGAGTGACGAACGAAGGGTATACATGCCTCAGTTGTCCCGTGAGCACTACAACCACCCCCCACCTTCACACATCACGGCACTATTCCTCCGACATCATTCCTCGGAGGCGTAGAACGATCGAAAAAACCGGTTCTAGAAAATGTGCACCCATGAGCGAGGGGGTCCCAGACTGGCAAAATGAATGAATGGAGCAAAAAAAAAAGCACGCAACCGTGATAAACCCATGATGCCTCCGCCGGCGCCGGCACCCGGTATCCGCGTCCAGGTGAATGGGCGAGTGGACGTCCGTCAAGGGCGAGCGGATCAAAGCTGGCACCTGAATAACGGGGGACAAGCCTAGAGCGGGTAACCCAAAAGCGAGATTATGAAGACCGGATGGACTTAGTAGGCGATGTTGCTGTGGTAGTGCCCTGGTGGTGGTGGATATGGAGGGCCGGTCCGAAGTCACGGTATCGTCGTCGCCTGCCAAGGAAGGGTAGAACGGGTGATTCGGACTGAGCCGATGGCTTGGTTGGGCCTGCAAGCGGGTCGACGTACTGGAGGTGGCACTGCCAGGCGGAGAAGGTGATGACGGGAGTGGCAAATTACGAGGAGAAGGTGCGGCACCGTTCATCGACCTCGTTCCCCCGCTTGGCGCGCGGTCGTACGCCAATGCCCAGGAACACGATAGCGGTGTCTGGCCTTGAGACTTAGGTGCGTCCCGTTGAGATATACCGTCCCTTGTTGGACTTTGCTCCTCGGTACTTCCTGCAGGTAGATCGCCCAGGATCCTTGGAGACAACTGTGATGTCGTCCGATGTGGTAGAACATGACGCCGCAGAGAAGGCAGAGCTGCATCCTCTATTGACAGTCCCAAGCCAATCACCTCTGGCGAAACAGATACCTCCGGATCGATATGCGGCTGCGGCGGCAAAGAAGATAACAGGGGCCAAGCTCGATGTGGAGAAGCCGCGGAGATGTCGATAAGACCGAGGTGGGAGCTCTGGGTCAGCGGGCGGGTGGCCGATCTGGACGTAGATGCGACTACCGGGGGTGATGGCGATCGGGACAAAGCTGGACAAACTTCGGGCGTGCACTGACCAAGGCACTCAGGCTGACGGTCCACCTGTGGGAAGTGGGTACGCCTCAATGGACTTGTGGAGTCAACTAGGATCCCAAAGGATCTTGAATCGTCTGAAGGAGTGCGCGGTGGCCGTGTCACGGTTGTCGTCAGTGCGTTGGTTCCATCTTCTTCGTCATTTAGGCATTGTTGACTCGGACCTGGCATGGGCGGATCTGGGATCGCGCCTTCCACCGAACCCGAGATGGAGAAAGGGGAGACCGCACGCTGTGACGTGGGGCCAAGAACGTGCGCGGAGCGTCCAGGCGACTCGGATGTTTCCACATCCTCGACATCCATGTCGAAACTCATTACGCTCCTCAACGACTCAGCTGAACTGACCAATGATATGTGCGAGCATGCCGAGGGAGGACGTGATAAAACAGGCACGTTCGGATGGTCATCTGTGATAATCGTGGTCTGCTGAATAAAGGTATTTTCCTGGATTTCAGACCAATCAAAAGAGTCGAGATGTGTGTCAAAGCTTTGGACGCTAGCTCTCCTCTTCCCCTTTTCGTCGCCTTCGCCATAAGCCCGAGGCGATGCGATCGGACTCCCGGGGTTATAAGCTGAGTCAAAATCAAGAAGTGTGTTAGCGAGGGGCTTGTCGGTTGAAAGAAAGGTCATCAAAACCTTCGGGCTCAATGTCTGTTCGACGATTTTGGGCCATCAATGGCGAGGATCTCAGAGGTGTGCCACGCGTATGAGCAGCGTTTCCGGGAGTTCCCAGATCGTCAATTTGAGGCAAGAGCGAAACCATGTGCATCGAATAACTAGACCCTGATTGCAAGAGAGCTGCGTCGGGACTCTCGCGCCACCGCCGCCTTGTCTCCGTTGATGTACGCACCGGTCTTGCCTCACGATGCGCGATGGCCGTATGGCTATTATCCGCTCTGGACGAACTTTGCAGTGCATCCGCGGGTCCGTACTGGCTCCCCTGCCATCGTTCGTGGCTCCGCCCTCTGGTGGGCAGGCACACAGGCCTTGACGACGGAGAAGCAGAACACTCCGCGTTGGATACGTATTCCGGTGACTCCTGGTTGAAACTCTGGCGGCGGTTTTGCGGCTCGCCGCCCATGGTGATGGGATCCACCCTCTCAGCGATACCCGACGGGCCCGCGTGCGCCGACGACATAATAATAGGATGCGTAGGGTCGGTTGCGCGTCTCCTCCGGAAATGGCTCTGTAGTCTGGTCGCAGGGTGAAGTGCCGGTGCAGGCCGTTCGATTTCGTGTCCATGGTGTCCTTGCGTACGCTGTTGCAGCCTAAACGGTCGGCGGTTATCTCGTGCCACGCGTGGTAGAATCGAAGAATCGGACGATGACGCCGTGTCTGATTCTGGGTCTACCCGTACCGCTCGCACCGTACCCTCGCGCGTGGCCCTGTTGAACGCTTTCCATGCTTCCGCGCGGGTCTTGAACTTTTTGTGGATAGACCCGGAAATTCCGCTGACTTTTGGGCCAACTTGGCTCCTATGCGGATCGTCAGTTCGCACCAAGTGAAACAGCCGGTCAGTAGATACCAATCCGAGTAGACCCCCGGCTGCGTTCCTACTATTACAGTATAGTAATATTTGACCATCCAAATCGCGTCTAGTTGTGTCCTTTCGCTTGTCTTTCAGATAGGTTCTCGTTGTGGGAACGGGCGCGGGAGACAAGGCGGGCGAGCGGGTGAGAGGGCACACCATACTGCGCCGCATTCGCGGTGCCGGACATAGCCGTGGCCCTTTCCTCTGTCTGTATCTAAGGTTTTACGAAAATATGATGACGTGCCAGTGAATGGCTTAGACGTTATGGAGGTGTGGCCCGGGGAGGGACGAGGCAGTATCACCTGGTCACTGGTTTGCCGGCTTGCGTCCTTGGGAGCTCGTGCCGATCGAACTTTGCCTGATCATCTATCAGCCGAGGCAGACGGAAGCTTCTTGTCATATTTTTCTTTGGCAAACTCTTGGTTTAATTGTATTGTTCTGAGTCAACTAGTGGCACCCGTCAATTGTCCAGGTGACAGCTTAATATGTCCCCGGATGCTGTGCTGAGAAGCAGGGATCGGGTTCATGGACTTGGTGGCACTCGATGGTAGAACGTGTTCAGTAAGGAAATGTAATAAAGATTGTCATGACGTCCGGGGATCTGGTGATAATTATTGCCATTCGCTTTGTTAGCATTTGAACCTTGGACTTGTGCATCCGAGTTTGGTCCTGGTTAAGCTCACAATCGTGGCAACCCATGTTACAACTGTCCGGAAAATAACGATTATGACATGGGCAAGTTCGACGAGCTGTCGCCAAAATGCGTGTAGCAGAGCGGTCAACCTTGTTCACACCATCCTGAAGCATAATCCAAGGAAAGAGGGCGTGGAACCATGAATTATACCGCGATATATCCCCCCCGACTAGAGCTGTGCCGTGATTGGAAAGAACTACAAAGGTGCGAGACAACGTCTCGAAGCATATATGGTACCTCGCGCCAAAAGTCTCTATGCCTACAGCCAACGATGAGCGTTTCGATATTGGAGCCACGGGTCACAAGGAGAAAACTCACGGAATAAGATCCACGCCCGTTGCCCCATAGGTTGTATAGTTATAGTATGCACCAAGGGCGAAGTAACCTGAAAACGAGATAAAAAGTCTGAGGGTAGCTCAAGTCAGGAATTCGCCGTGCTGAGTCGACAAAAGAAAAACGAACAAAAGGAAGAACCATCCTATCCCACTACCCACGGGCGTTTTGCTGTCTTCGTCGGTGGATGAATCTCCACGGGAACCACATCCCGAAGAAGCGCTCCATTCGACGACCGCTTGAGCACCATCATACGACTTGAACTCGGGCTCGGACATTTCCTGCGCACATAACAGATTGAGGATGAACGTCTGTGGCGTGGGCTCTAATGTGGTCGATGAGGGGTATGAGGGGCCATGCAGCGTCATTTTGAGACCTCGTGGGGCTGACATGAAGGTGCCAATCAATCCTAGTCCAGAACAACCGCGTTGATGAACGCACATTTCAACACGTTGTATTCCGCACGTAAATCTTGGTCCTGCGCCATAGGAATGACGGCGATAACTCTGTCAGGTTCTCCTTGCTTGACATTCGTCTTGCTAAGGCAGGCCCACGTCCCGCTGGGACACTATACAGATTCATCCGAAAAGAGTGCTCGGAGACTAGTGCGGATACAAACCTGATCACCTGAAGCCACACCTTCGAGCGGGCTAAGCTCCTTGCAAACGTTAAACCGAAGCGTGTCCGTTATATTGGTCGGGGGTGTTGAGCGGGTACGCAAGGTGGCTTGATCACCTGAGAGCTCGCTGAGGTCATACTTGTAGTCGCCGACGAACAGATGACATTCTGCATCGGGCTGAGAACTTGCAGCAGAGATTAGGAGTAAGAGAAAACAGAGTAAAGATGTCCCCCGTTGTCTAATAATCATGAGCATGAGAGGACGGAAAGGTGAGGCAGGCGGTGGCTGGTTGACGCGAGTTGCCAATACAGGGCAAGGGTACGTGTCGTCGACCCCCGGACACTTGGCTTGATAATGCTTGCGGACTCAGTTGGCGAGCTTATGCCGGGTTGTGCCTTTGGCTTTTTTTTTCTTTCTTTTTCTTGACAATATTAGAAGAAGAAAAAAGATTGATTTCCAACCCAGCCAAGTTGGCAACGTGGGCGCTGGTGTCGTTGCGTTGCAGAGCACAAAGATTGTAGCTCAAGACGGTCCGAGGCGGTCCGTGGGCGGTAACTTCCCCTGATTCGCCTGCTTCGCCACGCAAGTCCTAATATCACGCCGTCACGACCTGGAGAATATGGCTGCAATCGAGCGAATCGCTGCCCACATATATCACGAGAGGCAGGAGAGCGGGTCGGCGCTCTGTGCACAACATGCCTTGAACTCCCTGCTGCGTGTGTCCTTGTCCTAAAATTCGAGCTGCCATGGATGTCGCTGATTAGTCCACAGAAGGAAACTACGTTAGTTGTCTCTGCAGAGGTACACTTGGTGCCGTGTACCTAATCCATGAATCGTCAAACAGTTCAACCCCTCCGATTTGGCTACTATCGCCCAGTCCTTAGACGCCCTCGAACGTCATGTCGATGAAGGCCGCTTGGGACGGGCGAGCGCCAATATGGATGATACTGGTGCATTAGTACTTTCTTGCTGTGATTCGATATCCTAAACTCCATCCCCAGGATTCTTCTCTGTACAAGTGCTCGAAAACGCAGTGAACGTTTGGGGTCAGAGGTAGTCCACCAAATGCTGCCCTCGATTACCTCCAACTAATGCTCTCTACTCAGTCTTATCAGATGGCGAAGCGAATCGATGCAGCCATATCATGGCAACCCGCAGTATGCCCACTATTATCTGACTCCGCTAGTGATTAACCTTCCTCATAGGAATCAACGTGCCTTTATCTTGAACTGCGATCAGCACTGGTTCACACTTAGAAAGTTTGGTGATTCTGAGAGTGTCGGTCCTTGGTTCAATCTCAATTCTTCCCTCGAACGACCCGAGTGGTTCAGTGAGACATATCTCGGCGTGTTGTTACAACAGTCAGAGGCAGATGGTAATACAACATTTGGCTCTTCTCCACATGAAAGCGAGGCTCAGTGTTTATCATAGGATACTCCACATTTGCCGTGGTTCCCATCGATCCTGATCATCCACTACCACGATCTGAGGCCGATGACGTTGCTTCGTCCCCTCTGCCATCTTCCTTCGGGGCGCAACGTTCATCTTCCGCTCGCAGCCCCCGTTCTCCAGCTCTGTTCGAGGATGAGGACTTTCAACTACAAGCTGCGCTTCGTGCCTCCCTTGATGGGCCATTGGTCAGTGTCCCGATGCCTCGTCCCCACGGGGGACCAGTTGCTAGTAGCTCCCGTGCACGATCCCCAGGCGCTGTCACGGGCTTCCCAAATCCGTTCCTGCGTTCGCCACCTTCCCCGATTCCACCGCCGGTTCCACCGCCTAGCACACGTCCCACAGATCGTCCGATGGAAAACCCAGTGGCTGCGTCGATGGCACGCAACCAAGCGATGCTCGAGCGCTTCCGTCAGGAACAGGAAGTTGCTCTGCGCGGCCATTACCCCAGGCCGGGAAGCCATGTGGTGGATGATGAGGAGCAGTTGAGGATTGCCCTCGCGGTCAGCGAAGCGATGGCGCGCGAACAGGGAGGAGACCGAACAGGTAGCGGCGACGCCGCAGGAACGAGGGAAAGGTCGGAGAATGTCCAAGCAAGAGAGGGACGCGTTCACGGCGGCCGGGTGTACGACGACGAAGATGCAGATTTCCAAGCTGCGCTGAAAGCATCCCTTGAGACGGCACCCCCAGGAGCCCACACCCCCAATACCACCACCCCACCACCGCGCACCTCCACCCACCCGCCTCCGCCCGCGTCTAGATCAATTGCCGGCCCACACACCGAGCCCTTAGCTGGCGCCGACGACGGCGAGGGCGATGATGATTATCAGTTGTATTCTGACGACGATCAAGAGGATACTGCCACCGAGGTGACCTCATCGGACGCCGATCTGCAACCGACAGCTCAGGACGTCAGCGTTGAGGAGATGAGGCGACGACGACTGGCACGATTCGGTGGGTGATAAACACGACGGCGCAACCATATCCCCCATGTAATCGCAGGTGAAAACCATCGCCGTAAGTTGCGAAACTTACGCGTGTATTCTGCCAAAGTGTTACTTTCATATGTTCGTTTTCCAACAGAGGTCTCTTCCTTAGCACGGGCGCTGTCATCAATGTTCTTAGTGGAAATATTGGGTGTAAGATGTCACAATAGATCCGTTTTTCTGATTCCTAAGTCCCTATATGCCGCCGTGACACCCAGCGCCGTGGCCCGTGGCTGGCCTCGAGAGTACTAGTGCGCACATTCTGTTATTTGGTCAGTAAAGCTGTGGGCGCATAATTTAGATCCCGTTGGGTTGGGATCGGTTCTATGCCTGTTCCACACTAAAGGCTACACAGCACCAACGTGACCGACACCCTCCTGCCTGAGTTGCGAAAAGTCCTACGCCCTGGTCGCAGAGTACTTGAGCCGAAAAGGCCCTCTGCTGTGAATGACTCACGCAACGAATCTCGGTAACGAGCGACAGCATGCTTCATTGTTCCCGGGTTGGGAACTTTCACAGGGAATTGGCCGTCCATAGGGAGAAGCGACTGCGTTTTGATGAATGTTGCCTATTTCGTTACTAGGACGTGGAGGCATCAATAGAAACGTGCGTCGGTCCTGAGTGAACGCGCCGAGGACCGACTCGGAGGTACTAGCAGAATATGACTAGAACCCCCGGCCGAGGGATATGGTGATCCGCTGAACCTTGGCACAGGATTGAATTCCTTCCTTCAAGCTTCAAGCTCCAATGTTGCCGCATCTTGTGGGGTAGATGTATTTGGGAAGCTTCCACCCCAACGGCGATATACATCATGGAGTCAGAAGTGGCATCGAGTTTTCACAAGCTTTTTTGGCACCATTCATATAGCCAAAGTCCAAGTCCCATCATCGCTTATCGTTTTGGCTCAGTAATCGTGCGCCGCCGTGTCTGCCCCGTGGGGACGGTTCATGTACCTGGCAGCGTCGCCGAATTGCAATTTTGGACAGAGATTGATCCTACGAGCGATGCGGAACGTTTACTACACGCTTGTCGCTCGTGGATCAGGGAAATGGAATGGCACGGGGAATGGCACGAGTCTCCCAACTAACGCAGAAGCACGATTATCACAAGGCACCACAACCCACGGGCGCTTGGTACGCATCCGAGTCTTAACATGAATTTCACATTGTTCATTAACACCCCGTGATTAACTCGGTACAGTCTCAACTTCAACGGAATGGATGGCCGAGATGCGCACACTTTACCATGTCCTGGTCTAGGCCTGATCTTCGGACGGGGTCTCACTAGCACAAGCATGGAATGGGTCCTGCAGTAAAGAATGAGCATCGGATTCCCCGCGGTAAGGCTCACACCAATAAAAAGCGGTATGCGTTGCTCACTTGGCCATCCGGGCCTTTGCTGCGGCGACCATATGTAGTCGGTGCACCGCTGGCCTGAGGCTTGATGACCTCCGCCTTCGCGTGCTCCGACTCGGCCGTTGGGCCAAAGAGTTTCTCCCCGAGCGCCTATTTCCGCGGTCCGTCAGAACAAGTACCCTATGAATCCACTGGATAGAGGTAAGATACTAACGTCGGACGCTGACTTAGCCGCCTGATCTGCACGGCGTTCGACGCTGGCTAGTGCACCGACAACGGTCTCTAGAACACCCTACAAATGCTCAGTATTTCAAAGAGGTTGCTGCTAGTAGGGGCTGCTAGCACTGACTTTGTCACCGAAAGCCATATCTTTTGAAAATGTCAAGTCGTAAGTTTTTGAGATCGCAAAAGTAGTGAGAATGAAGGGGTCAAGTTGATGGGAGTTCCAGCGCAGTTAGGTCGTTGGTTTTTATATGACAGAGGACCCTCCCGAGTCGATATGCGTTTGGGCAAAAGAGGGGAGGCGTGATGCACGAACGGAACATGTGATTGTTCTAATAGCCCGTTGCTCGAGAGAGAAAGTAGGGTAAGCGGGACTACTTGTACCGAAGTAGTAATAACGATTTAGATAAAGCTGTGTATGTTTGATACCCAAGGGGGGAGGGGAGAGAAAGGAGGGTCAAGATTTGATAACTGAAGGCCTGTAATGCACAGCAGCTGGAAGGGGCCGAACTTCGTGTTCCAAACATTCCGGCCCCAGACGTACGCCAAGTTTGTAATCATAAAGTCTTGAAGCTTGAAAAACTCTGCGGAATAGCTGCTTCATATAGACTTGGATAGAGATGGCGCAATAGGCAGGAGGATTGATCGGGGGGGGGGACCGTAGGCCAAAGCGATACCAGACAAGAATCACAAGGCACATCCCCTCCACTGCGGAGTTGAGGCAAATTAAATGCAACTATGTTAGAGCCCGCTTGAGCCTGACGGCTCAGTGCAAGGAGCATAGAGTGGCATTCAAGTGAAGCTGAGAGCAACGATATCTAGGCAGAGAACTGGCCGAGGCGGAAGCCCTGAGAGACCGTTTTTTTTTTTTTTTTTTTTTTTGAGTCCATTAATGTGCGCTTCGGGGTACAGAACCCCATGTAGCACTTCTCGAATAATTACATGCTTAACCCGTGCTACTAGATCGTGTGACATAACGATGCCGCTTTCTACCCCCAAAGCCTGTGGCTTTCATAGCATAACATGTGTTTGAGATTATTGCGAGCACGGCGTTGACGTGCCAGGTGAATTCGTGCGTTGGGACGTGCGAATGCCTATTCACGGGCAGTTTGATGAACTGGCGTTCGCTGACACCACCTGTTTTTCGCGTGGATCTCGAGGAGCGCTTTGTTATTAGCAGTCATAGTCAGTAGTGACAGCGCGACTCGAGCATGTCGTAAGCTCTTTAAGCTGTGTGATACTGTATACAGGTTCAGAATGTAAAGCAAAAAGAAACCGTCATTGTACATGGCATGTACAATCGTGAGCACCGAATGTGCGCTTATACCGGCAAATTGTACCCACGTCTAAAGAGTGGTGTAACGGAACGCACGTGTGCCGAGTGGATCAACCCCTGAAAGAGGAGAGATAGCCCCTTGCCAGTGGGTGGCGGAGAAAGTTCTGAGACCTTCAGGTTGATCGGAGGGCGATGCGACTTGATGGCAGTTGATGCGATAGGAAATATCTCAAGCAGTTTGTGTGAAACCGTGTACGAATCCTCAGAACCCTCATGGTCATACGAACAGCGCAATATTGGTCGTACAAAAAAGACTGTGTTCGAATCCAACAACAGAGCTACAGGATATTGTAACGGTGTGAGGGACAGTTAACGGGCTTCCCGGGACTCGTAGAGGAGAGGGAGAGCGAATGGAAATGGCCAAGAGATAAAGAAGGTCCGAGTCCCTCACCCCCCCCGTCTCGGTTCACCCGCCAGTGGCTTCCAGCGCAGTCCCGCCCATGCAGGGCCCGGGGCTCCCCCTCCCGGCTTCATATTCCCCCGCCCCGCCCCGCCCCGCCCATGCAGGGCCCGGGGATGCCCCCTGTGGCGTCATATTTCCCCACACTCCCGCCCACGCCCTGTACGCCCACGCAGAGTCCAGGCGTTCCCCTTATGGCACCGCCCCTCCCGCAGGGCACCATATCGTCCCCTTCTGATCCCACGCCTACGCCCACGCAGAGTCCAGGCGTTCCCCTTATGGCATCGCCCCCGGTGATGGTTGTGGTGTGAAGAGAAGATAAGAGATGGGAAGGAATTGGGAGATTTTATATGCGACGCGAAGGGGACGCGTCTTAGTCATGTGACCTATGACCTACGTCATGTGGCAAGATGTGGCTGTGGTGATGATGCAAGAGCAAGAGCAAGAGATCGTGCGTGGACGTGGGTTGCATCAAATCAAATTACAGTAACAACACACACATCATTTGTTGAACTGTTGGTAGTAACCAATCAAACTGGGGGCGTTGAGATATAGAAAGTATCAATATTAATGCCAGTATGTTTACGTGCTTGACCCCGAAAAGGGACTCAGGCACTTCTGACTGTGCGACGGGCGGATGAATGACGGCGACGGCGACGGCCGCGACGCCTCCATCTACAGCAACCGCGATTAGTCAAATGCTTTCTCTTGTTCTTTTTTTAAATCGTTAGATTGCTTCTTCAGTTTGTGTACATTCTTTCATTCGTTTCCTCATCCCCCTCTAATTCCTCCGACTCTCTATCCTATTCCATGCTTGGCCCCGTGCCCTACTCCCCGGACCTTGACGTCTTCACGACACCACCAACAACTCCCATGACCTCTGAACCTCCCACCGAGTCCATCATCCGCCCATCGCTTTCGCGCAGCTCCTCTCGCCCTTCGAACCTCCATATTTCTAAGACGGCTGACGAGTTCAAGCCTGACATCCTCGTCGAGAGTCAGTCCCCGCCAAGCGCTTCTACTGAGTCCCCTGCGAATGTTATAACATCACAAGCCATGTCGACGAGTAATGGTGCGAATGGTCGCGCGATCCCTGATGCCAACTCACCTTCGGATGGTTCCGGTTACAACTCGCGTCCGAAGATTCCCACAATCACCACCACTGACGACAACCAGCCTTCGGTGACATCTCCGCAACTGGTTACGTCCCCGCCCATACTTCGTCCACATACACATTCGCAGAGCCCCATGACGTCTCCGTGCTTTGTACACTCAAACCTTGATAAGGGTGCATCTTTCTCCGAATGGATCCAGTCCAGCAATGGCCTCCCGGCCGTGGACGTAGCCCCCGTCCTAAAACCAATCACCACTGACGCACACAAGACTCCCTCGCGGCGTTACCGTAAGGTTGGCGAGGGACAAGTCTTACCCATTCCTTATGATGATGACAAGGCGGAAAATGTTTTCTATGCCAGCGACTACGACTACGACGATGACGAAGGCAGCGCAAGCCTAACGAAGCAGCTTGCCGACACTGCTGTTGGGGTGCGGGAGATGAGCAAGCAACTCGGTGCGTTACCAGAATCCCCGTCCTTCCTGCTTAAAGCGCTGAACAAAGGAAGGCCGCACCCGTATCAAATCAAATATTCAGACTGTCCTGATTGTGACCAAGGCGCGCGACAATCGTCTCATCGCGCTTACGCGTGCCCTGGCCCTTTATCTCATGAGAAAGCGCAGGTATTATGGCCGAGGGCTTGTCGTGTGCGTCTGTCCAACCGTCTGCAGGTTCGCCTGCGGAAGATTGACATCTTGGTGCCAGTTATGTTGATCATCAGCTAAGAACCTCACGCCGGTTCGATGCTGCTGGGCTGGCGCGCGATCATCCGGAACTTTTCCACCCGTTCCCACGTCGTCGCTCTTCAAGCTCAAATTCGGTGTCGAGTTCCTCCACCGCCGCCAGCTCCAAGGATGACTCGACGCAGGACGAAGGCCAACTCCGTTACTGGACCACAGACATGTGTAGTCATAGTCCACACCTCTTCGACTTTGTCATTACGGTGCGCTATCTCACCTTTTAGTTCCGATCTTACATTAAGAGTCCGTGACTATAGTTGGGTGGCGATGGTACAGTCCTCTTCACGTCATGGCTGTTCCAGAGGATAGTTCCGCCCGTTCTTTCCTTTGCGCTCGGATCCCTTGGTTTCCTTACCAATTTTGATTTCGCCGACTATCAAGCAACTATGGACAGTGCGCTGGAGTCCGGCATCCGTGTCAACTTGCGCATGCGTTTTACGTGTACAGTTTACCGTGCTGTCAAACAGGAATCGGGTAGGAGTTGCCGCAAGGCCGTCAAAAAGGCCGAAACTGGCGAAATTATGATGCGCAACCTCGAGAAGGGAGGATGGGAGGCCCTAGAATGTGGCTATCATGCAGATCAGATGGCCGCAGGCGGGCGATGTGGAAAGGATAAAGAGATCATGTGTTTCACGACTCGCCCAGTGGAGTATTTTGAGGTGCTGAATGACCTGGTCATTGATCGGGGCCCGAGTCCCTACGTCAGTATGCTCGAACTATTTGGTGAGCTTGTTTTGTTCCGAGCATTGGTCACCACTGACGCCGCTCAGGTGACGAGCACCACATGACGACCGTACAAGGAGACGGGCTTACAATCTCAACTCCAACCGGGTCCACGGCGTATTCTGTACGTATTAGTATCTTGCTCGTGATCTACGCCATTGACCTCGTTGTGTAGCTGTCGGCTGGAGGGTCGCTTGTCCACCCCGAAATCCCCGCTATCCTGATCACACCCATTGCGCCGCATACACTGTCGTTCCGTCCCATGCTTCTTCCCGACAGCATAGAAGTGCGCGTGTGTGTCCCCTTCAATTCCCGTAGTACCGCGTGGGCATCTTTTGATGGCCGCGGTCGTGTGGAGCTCAAACGTGCGTTTGTCATTATTTAAATGCTAGCGTCTGTCGCTGACTCACTCTTTGTTATCAGAGGGTGATCACATTAAAGTTACAGCGAGCAAGTATCCGTTCCCTACTGTTTGCGCCGACAAACAATCAACGGACTGGTTCCACGCTATCTCGCGCACTCTCAAGTGGAACGAACGTGAGCGACAAAAGTCATTTGTCGTTGTTGAGGAGGGCCCCGCCAAGGAGGAGCGAAAAAACCGTCAACGCAAGCACCATCCCGAGTCCATTGCTTCTGCGAGTAAAGGAGATGATGACGAGGAAGACGAAGTGTCAGACGAAGAAGACGAAGAGGAGGAAAAGTTCGACATTGACGATCTTTCGTCTGATACCAGTGACACTGCCCCCACCGCCGGAAGCAGTCGAGAATCGAGTTTCGTATCATCCCCGGGAGTCTCGCCTTTATCTGGTGCGGCGTCACGTGCTGCAGAGGCAATCATGGGCTTGAGTCCAGCCGCGCACGAGAGGGCACGCGCCGAGTCGCGCTCCCGCTCTGGAGTCCGGTCTGGTGTCGACTCGCCCAGTCGCTTTGCACCGGTTCCAGTGCCTCCCGGAGGCCACGGTCATGGCCATGTACAATGGGCCACGAGCGTGCCAAGCAGCGCGAACGACAGATCGAGCCGGGCCGAAGGTGGCACGGCCGATGTACCTACCCCGAAGACTGCATTGCCCACGAGGCGCGCGCGCTCGCGCTCACGCTCACCTGCGGCCCCGACTGTCCACTCACACCAGCACCCTCGCGCATTTGCAGTGTGGGGGCAGGATGAGAGCGACAGCAACTCGAGTGACAATGACTCATGAGGGCATCTATGCGAACATCGCATTTAGGGATGGAGGTATGCGGCCTGAAGTGGGTCGAGGCAGATTCCCCTGAGCCATTTGGTTCGTTCCGCGTGTATTAAAATTTTTCGTCTTCGTTGCGCCCATAGAGCAGGGCACGGTTGTGTCACACTTTTCGTTCATAAAGTCTTTGCTATTGGCTTGTTTTCAATGACACGCACTGTCATATTTATGACCTGTATGATAACGTATATACGCAGACCTGTCCGTAATTTCTCTAGGATTCTAGGAGTCGGAAATATGTAATGGCAGATGGTAGTGCCCTGGTGGGAAATCTTCTCGTACCGCGTGAGCAGATTACCAGTGTGTGAACGATACGTCGATGGATATTTGACTGTATGGATGGGCGCTAGCGACTCCGCGACTCGCAATAGAAAGGGTGTTAGAGGTCCCGTGTACTAGATTAAGCGAACCGCCAGGGCCTTGGCGGGCGGCAAGGGTGAAAAGGATATGTTAAAAAAAACTTTCAAGCGAGCATCGTACTGTACATCTCGGGGAAGTAGAAGACGGAAAGACCGGACCTGTCTGACGGCTGGCTGCAGCTCTCGCTCCAATTCAAAAGAAGGGCGTATTGCGTAACGCGAAACGGGGTAGCGCGCGGTAGTCCGCGCGGTCCTTAGCGACGGCCCAGAGCCAAATGTCGAGGTCTGGGAGCGTCACGCCCTTGAGCCAAGGTGGTGCTCTTTGCTGCCCCGACGCTGCATCGCCCATCGCATGCGCGCGGGCGACGATCCGCTCGCACGCCTCGATCGCAGCTGCGCGCAGAACGTATGCCTGCGCAGGTGTGAGCGTGGGCCCGTCGACGGGGACTGCTTTCCCCTTTCCGATGCGGACCGGTGGCGCCGTAGGTTCGGGCGCTGCCGCAAGCAATAGCGCCGGCGTGTGCGCGGGATCGTGATCAGCAGCAGGATCAGTAGCTGCTGCCGCTACTGCGGCGTCACCGCTGCTGCCTCTGCCGCCCGCCACATGAAAAAGGCTGGCGAGGGCCGGTGCTGCGGTGGAGAGGTCGATGATGCCCAGGTGAATTAGGATCGAGGGCAACACGTTGTCGGCGAACACGGGCAGGTGCGACGTCTGCGGGACGGGAAAGGGCGAAGGATCTCTCGCGCCGAATCGGATGACAATTGCATTTACCAGGAAGAGCGCCTTTTTGAAGCAGTAGATTGCTACGAAGGGGGGTGGTTCGCGCGCGCGTGTGAGCGAGGGAGAGAAGTTCGTCAGGAGAAGTGCGGATAAGGTACACACGCTGATTGTTGATAATGCTCATGTCCCGAAAGCCGGGAAAGGCGCGCACGAGCTGAAAAAATTTGTATGATCAACCTATAGGCGCCCCAATGTCGAAGTGACGCCACCTCACCTGCTCGAGGACAATGTCCGAGGCGATGGCCGGGTCTCCCCTTTCTCCCTGCGCTCTTGCGCCCTCCTTGAGAGCTTCCGCGACAAAACTTCCGAGGTTTGGGTAACCTCCATCGACGAGGACTTTACCGGTCTCATCAAGGAGCGTTTTCAATAGCTGTACGAGCTCCCACCCGGGACCACCGATTTGGCTAATCGACACGCCTCGGATACTCTCGTGTTGTTGCTCGGTGTGGAGGCTTACGCCCAAGAGCTCCGCTATCTTTGCCTCGCTGAGAGTTTGCATACCCCTGGCGCTCAAGAGATCGCCCTCTCCGTCCGTTGCGGAACTTAGATAGAGTCCGAAGATGAACGCGCGAATAGAATCCCATGCCCCTCTCCCTGTCTCCCGATGAAGGGGGCCACGATAACCAGATGCGATATTCAGAAGTGCGAGGATAGAGAGGAGGTTCAGCTCGGAGAGCGGCGAAGGAAATTTGAGTGGGAATGCAAGGCCGTGTGAGGTTGTAGTGATACGATGATAGGTCTCTGTGAACGCTGGGGATAGTAGCAAACGCTCGATGTTTGTATCAGAGATCTAGAGAATACGCATGGGCATCAGTATGCTTCGATGGGGTATCGGCCCAGATGGCCGATGGACGTAGGTGATGCAAGCATAGACGCTGGGAACGCCACCAAGCACAATACACCTCGCGTAGTTTGGTCTCCGATCGCGGACTGCAACACGAAAAATTCCTAAGATAGAAAGGCATCGTATCACAAACTTCCACCGTTGACTACACCCTGACGCCCATGGACCAAGCAAGATATGATTACCCAAAGGTCCTGATTCATCGCGCAGAGGAGGGAAGGTCAAACCGTTCTGAAAAGAAGTGTGGATAGGAGTAATCCCACCAAAATATACGATTATTGAGTTTTGCAAATGGGGCTGCTGCGTGCATCACACGTGCACGAAACTTCGCGCCAGTGCGGTGGTACCCAGAAGTACACAATGACAGAAATTGGAAACCATCACGCTGGTGCGGACACTCACCGTCACGGCTTCCGCTTGGGTCAGCGCTCGTGAGGATTCGCGGATGTATTCAATATAGTGCCCTGAAGGTGGGAATGGAGGAGTGAGGAGAGCCATGGACAGCACGAGGCCCGGAGTGATGTGCGCGATAGAGAAGGGTTTCTGTCGAGAACAGTCCTGCGAGCGTAAAGTGCGGCCGAATGTGTCAATATTGACTGTCGGAGGTGAAACTGTTAGCCTTGTGACGTGAGACCAAATCTGATCTTGTGATAATAGAAAGTGGGGGTTCTGCTGGCGTTTACCGCTACGTATTGTCAGAGTCCGGAAAACGGTAAGAAATGTGAGGGTGATAAGGGAATGAATTGCTTGGAAGCGCCCAAGTCCCCAGCCGCGGTGGAAATGATAATAAAATTCAATGATGCACGGGAGCAAATCGCCAATTTTCTCGGAGAAAAAGCACAGAGAGAGCGTGAAAGTGAAAGGAGGAGTGTGTCGACAGAGATTATCACGCCACGCAATAATCGATAAATCGATATGATCTTGGCGTAGGGTTAGGGCTACGCGCCAGCAAACGCAAACACGCAAACCAAGGCGCCAAAGCCTTTTTTTTTGGATTCGATTACTGTGCGCCTTGGGGCGCCAAAGCTTATTGACGTGACCATGTCATTTCGTTTTGCTACCAGTATCGCCAATGCCTCCGCAAGGTCATTGTTTTCAAGTACAGCGCGTTTCTCCGCAGCCAGTAGCTCACTTGGTGATTATGGCCGTGACAAGAGCCCATCCAAAAGTGACTGATTCACGTACACTTGACTACAGACTTGCGCACTCGCCTCTTGGAGGAGCTTAAAGTTTCCTTGAAGGTTCGGAACTTTTTAGTATGCCAAAGGAAGATGTCGTTATTGAGTTGACTCATCACCAGGCCAAGGACACTCTTGTGTCTACAACGATTCGCGTATGTCTGTTGGCTAGGTTCTAACTTTGAACCCGTAAACTAAAGGAAGCCTTCTACATGCGACATTCTGATATCCAGTCCGTTCTATCGGAAGTGTATTCTGCGGACAAAGTCTCAAATGGTAGAAAGATAGACTCTTCGGCCATTGCGGTCCTTATTCGCAAGGCCTGTACCCGGCGCGTACGCACCCAGTTTTCAACGTGTTTGTTCTCTCACTACTTACGTCCTGGCGCAGCTCGACGCCGCCGCTCAATTCAATCAGGCTTCTCGTCCGGATCTTGCAGGGAAGGAGCGACAGGAAGTGGATTTCCTTGCTAGATTTTTGCCCCCGCTTCTACCTCAAGCAGACATCGACGGCATCCTCAAGGAGATAATCACGGAGCAAATATCACTGACTCAGAACGACCCCCGCAAGGCACTCGGGAAGGTCTTCAAGGCGTTTTATTCTAGGGTAGATAAGGCCTCAGTGGACCCTGACCTTGTCAAGCGTAGAGCGGAAGCTATACTCGCTGCTTGACGTGTGGCGTTGTGCCTTGGCCCAGTACTCAGCTCTGCCATACGTTCAATGTTTTCTTATTACCCCAATTTCTGAATTTAGAACAGGTCGTTTGCGTTATACATATTCCCTTTGCACTGAGGCTGTCCCCCTTTTGCCGTGAATTTTTCCCTTCCATCCTCGCGTGATGGGGTCTCTTCACATCTCCACGTGCAAATGGGATTCGAATCCCACTGTTTTCACACGACGAGGGCGGTTTTCGGATTTACGGGGGCATCGAAACACAGTTTGAATTTGGATGTCACACAATCCGAACATTTGGCCTCCCTGTTTTTTTTTTATTAAGTCGCAGAGCTTCCCTTAACCCCCCTCCCCGGATCAACGTCTCAAACCTTTTCGGTTGTACCTCGCTTATGTGGTACGTTGGCTTCGATCTCACCAGCCCTCGGAGCGCGTGAAAGCGGCAAGCCCGATACCAGAGCGCAACGCGGCTTTTCGCGTAACGCCGAAATATTCCATTGCCCATTGCGGTCGCTTTGATTCTGCTCGACACGAAGCCTACGTGTCCGCTTCTTCTCCTATATGTGGCGCTGGAAGCCTGCCGTACTTGCAGAGCGTCACTGGGGCTAATTTGCATGTTTTTTGTTTTTATTTCCATCCTCGAGTCACAGAAAGCGGAACAACCGGCGGCCGACAAGAGGCCCCTGACTATTCGCGCATTGCCGGGCGTTCACAGCGCTCTACGCTTAAGCGGGAAGTTGCGATCCACGCGTTTTGCATGATCAGCTTATAATAAATCCTTTGAATTGACCTCATGCCCCTTCGCCATGATGGCCATGGCTGAGCGCGTTATCCGAATCCCCGAATAGACAGGCGTGTGTTTCAATGCTCATGGTGAGATGGCCCATGAAATGATAAGGTTCCCTCCGCTACGCATGCCATCACCTCGGTTAAAATACAACCGATCTTCGAGTCTCGAGTAGGTAAAGTACGGACACACCATACGCAAATAATGCAATCCTACGATACAGAATGCGATAGATAGATGAAGTCCGATGGGCGGTCACCTCAGTTTGCAGGAGCAGTGGTGTCGCCATTTGCCTCATCTGACCTCGCCATCGAACTGCTACTAGCGCCGTTAACGTCAACACCTGGCTTCGTGTTGGAGGACGACTCGTCTAATTTCACATTCGAATCGTGGGGCCGGAGATCTGGCGCGTTGTCATTCTCATTCGCCACCGTCTGCGTGGTTGAACCTTGCTGCCCTTGCCCTGGCTGTGATCGAGCATGCGTGGCTAGTGGGGACGGCCCGGTAGACGCCGGAAGTACACTGCGTAGACGTGTGAGTTCCTCGACACAGCGGTACATCGTACTTGAAATGGTCTCGAGCACACGCAGTCGCTCGTCAATTGCCTCACGAGTGAGCACGTCCAAGTGAGCCAGCTGGGCGTCCGTCAGCGTCGGGGGTAGAGCTGCCAGTGGACGTGCAGGCAGCGCATGACGCAAGGGTGCTGTGCGATAAACAATGGGAGGACTCGGTAAGGGTGCATTGGCATGGCGCGGACCTGTGGCTCCAGGACTGAAGGACATGGGGATCAGAGTGGGCACATTCAAATTCCTGTTCGGAGTTGAAGTGGCTGTTGTAGGCTGTGGAGCTGTAGAAGTCGAACGAGGTGGATCCGATGAAATCGATGTAGATCCAGTAGCTTGCGTTGGTGGATGACAGGATGGCCCAGGAGCCGTCGACGATGTGGACATTGCCTGGTGGGGATGTGAAATGCCATTGGAAGATTCTTGGTTCTGGTTACTTGAGGTACTGGGAGACAATCTCTGCAGGGCTGCATTCGCGGCAGCTTCCCGAGGGATTGATGACGCACCCAGGACCTGCGAGCTGAGGGGTTCACCCTCGGAGGGTACACGTTGGGGGGTTGACTGCTCTCTTTCCTCAGAGGCCGCAGGTGCTGCAGTAGCGCGTGCAGGGCTGTGGGGAGCATCTTGCTGTGGCTGTTGTTGCGCTGGTCGCTGCTGCGGCGCCGCTCCCTCTACCAACAAACGGCGGTCTCCCCAAGGCTGCCATGCACCACCAGGGCCATAGAAACCTTGGAATACTGGTGCTGGCTGTAGTTGTGGAGGAGGATGAGGTACGTAGTGCGGCGGACCCATTGGCTGGTGAGCAAAGCCCGGGCCCCATTGATAGTGTGGCGGAGGTGGACCACCTGCTGCAAACTGCTGGGGTTGCACTGGGTGATACGGTACCGGAGGTGGCGCAGGCTGTGGGCCACGGACCATGTTGCGAAAGAGGTTACCCAAGTGCCCGGCAGGGGGCTGCGGCGCATCGGCGGCGGGTCCAAAAGGAGGTGCAACGCCCTCGCGTAGAGCAGCTGCTCCAAGAAGGCCATCTGCTTGCCCTACCCTACCAACTACGGGTGGTGTAGAGGTGTCCAGAACAGGCCGGCGGCTATACCAACACATCAACTCGTGACACAAGAAGCGTTATCAATTGAACTGACCAGGTAGGACAACTCTGTTGCCGCTCCAGCCACGAGCGGAGACAGTGGAAATGGAATATATGTCCACATGGTAGTTTCTTCGGTGTCATGTTTGGCCCATCTCTCACGGGCGCCGTTGTTCCCGGCGGATTAGCCTGATCCCGTGTGGCAGGGTCTGGGAGCACCATCTCTTCACGACAAATAATGCAAGTATGATCACTCATTGCGGACATTTCCTCTTGTGTGGCATTCGGATAACGCTCGTCCATATTTCGGGTTGCCGTGCGGTATCGCATGAGGTCGCGCAGACGCGTGATAAACGACCGGGCAGTCACGTACACGTCGCGAACCACATTCAGAGGGACGCCATAAAATGTGACGATGACCGCGAAAAATCCAAGATACGTGGACAGCTTGAGAAAATCTTCGGTACGGGTCAAGTAGCGTCCACCTGGAAGGGCCATGGAGACGCACCAGTGATCAGGTCGACGTAAAAAATCCACATGCTTTTGTCCTCCCATGGTGGTGCATTTTCACCTCCGCGGGACGCAGCGCGGTGGAATTCGATGGTAGAAAGTATATATTTGGCTTTTGAATTGATCAGACTGGCCATGAGGATCGAGTACTGGAAGAAATTTGGTCGCGGAGTGAGGGACATGTTTGATTATACTGACCTCGCTTGCAAAGAGAATGATAACTCCAACTCCGTTGGTAAGGATACTTTCTGCGGCAAAAGCTAACATCACAATGTTCGTGACCCATAGGAGGAAGAAAAGCCCGCTGATCCGTATGTGAAACAAGGTTGTTGGACCAGGATATGGCATCTGATTCATCTGGTGAGGGTGAGTACGAGAGATCACCTGGTGGACATAAGGAGCGCAAATACCCATTCGATCCGGTCTGACAAAAGCCAGTGGAAGGACTTGACGAACAACAGAAAGCAGAACATGACGGCCAGGGGAATGTCAATTTCGTCCCTGAAAATGGTAAATGCAAGAAGGGACTCGGTAACAAAGAACCACATGCGGTCGTAGAGTCTCTGTAAGCGAGTTAGATTCTGCACGGAAGACATCGGGATGATAGCCCTACCTCGACTTCTACGGGTCGTAAAGAACCGAAAAACAGCTGTTGAACAAGGCGGCCACACATCAAAGCCAAGAGCAGGCTGAAATTGGCGAGGATCTGGGTAACCAAGGAGAGTTAGATCGACTGTGGACCAAACGCACGCAAGAGGAAGTGACCAGAACACTCGCGCCGCTCTTTGACAGGTATACGGCCACGGAGTAAAAGTTGCTGTGATTTTGGAGGGCATTGATGACGGTGGCGGATACTGCAAGGGTTGAAGCAAAAGTGTAGAAGAAGACACGATGGGAGAGAACTGAGCCGGTGAGGGATTGTAGTCTTGGACGAAAAAAGTCGGCCATAAGGAATGCGGGCAGGACGCTGCACTGGGATACGGATACGGGGGATGGCCAGCGTCCACGGGGGAACAGCAGCGGGGGAACAGCAGCGGCCGACGTGGCGCAGCGGGGAATGACCACGTGCGAGGTCTCAAACGGGTATTAAGCCCTCCGCCTCCTTTGCCCCCATCCCCTGCCCGTCGGCTGAAATCCCCATGGCAGCAAGTTCGTCATCCACGCCATGCTCTCGATTTTTTATTTCCTTTCTCAATTCCCTCGATGTATCCCTCCCTTGAGGTTCTATTCTGGAACTATGGGCCAAAGTCTGACCAGTAAAATTGCCATTTCAAGTGCACTTCCGAACCCAGCCTCGTCCTCGGATCAAGGCAGAAAAGGGGGAGTGGCGAGGCCATCGCAATACCTGTGGGATGGACGGTCATTATTGACCCAATACGTAACCCTGCACGGAATTTGACGTGAGACAACGTTCTTCTGGGAGTCGAGACAGTCGTTGGCGGCTCATTTTTGCTCGGTTGAGAATCGCTCCCTGGAACCAACAAAATGTGTGGCGTTTCTCGGCAGGGAGCATGGTCCACCCCTGGGTCACGCCCAGAATCATATGCTGAATCCAGACGCCCGTCATGGAGACACGGCATAGGTTCATCGGAGGCTGGAAGGACTGAGGGATCAACACACTCTCACCAGCGCCTCTTGGGCGCTTCTTCATGGATTGGCCCCCGGTGAGCCTGCTTCAAAAATGCAATCCGAACCTTCCTCACGGAGCAATTTCCCAGCCTCTTTTTTTGCATAAATACCAGGTTCGCCTCCCTCCCCTCTTTACACCTCCCCATCCCCTTATTCCTTGTCTATTCGTGTGGTGCTTATGGCCGATTTGCGCCTTCGTTCTCAATCGTCATCCCCGAAACCCATCGCGAAGAAAGCTGCTGACAGCTATTCTGTCGCACCCAAAACAATACCTCGGGCGCATCTCTTGACGCGCCTGCTCTATGCCACATCTGTGATCCTATCCATGTTATGCCTCGCTTACGTCGGCAAGCGGGAACGCTCACCCCTCCCAGATGCATACGCACTCTGCTCCCGCTCTGGCGCTCATATCTACACCGTCGACCCAGATTTCCCGCGTGTACAGTGCATGGTTGTTCAGGGTTCTCATATTGTAGATGTCGGTGCCATAGGTATGTAACCGCACGATGCCGTCCCTTGCATACCATAAAGCCACATCAGATGAAGTGCACCGCCGATGGGAATTATCTGTCCTTGACATTGAAGCAGCCATTAAGCGCTCGTATCCGAAACCCCGTCTGGCAACTAGATTTATCGAATCGGGATCAATTGTTGTTCCTGGCATGAGTGGTAGGCGCCTGTGTGAGGAACTGCTATGTAATTACCTCTAATCAGAAATATTTTATATAGACTCGCATGCACACATGCTGGAGTACGGCGCGAGCCGGCTCATTCCCTTAGAGAGCGCTCGAAGTGCAAAAGGTGATCCTCGTCCCGCTGATTGGTCAAGCTTAAATCTGACCAACAAAAGCCGCCACGGAGTTGGTCCGTCGGTTCATTTTATCCGATGAAGATATCACACAAGATCCCCTGAAATTTGTCGAGGGTTGGGGTTGGGATCACACAAAGTGGACAGAGCAGGGGTTCCCAACTGCAGTAAGGCAATGCCCCTTCTTTGCGGCCACATGACCCACTCCCCTATTTTTTTGCCTCAATCAGGCGGACCTGGACTCTGACCCCGTAGTGCGGCAACATCGGGTTGTGTTGGAGTCTAAGGATGGCCATGCAATCTGGGTAAACTCTAAGGTTCTTGAAGACATCTCTCCGCTCCCAGAGCACGTTGAAGGTGGTGTCATAATACGTGACGCATCCGGCAAACCCACAGGTGATGTGCATCTGCTGCTGTATTTGTTTCGCTTACTAAAGTGTACTTCAGGCGTACTTCTCGACAATGCCCAGTTCCTTGTCACGGTCCCCCCGCCTACGAATAAGGATCTTGAAAAGCGTTTCCAGTTAGTTGTAGGCGATGCTATCTCGCAGGGGCTTACATCCATTCATGATGCCGGTTTCGACCCGAGATCCCTGGAATTCTTTAAATCGTGGGTATTCTCCATTCAATAGTCCGAGTGCCTACAATAAAAATCCGTCAGATTGGCCGAAAAAGAGATGCTACCCGTGCGCCCGCGAACATGTTCCGTGGTTGTTTCACTGACGACAATATAGATTCGAATTTATGGCATGACACATTTCGATGAGAATTCGGAGTACTGGGGTGATAAGATCAAACCGATCATCGGGGCAGCCAATGGTCGGTTTACAGCACGAAGCGTCAAGCTATTCGGAGATGGCGAGTCTTCCTCATCACATGAGCTATCTGCGCTAAAGCACCATTCTAGGCGCTCTGCGGTCCGGTGGGGCAGCTGTAAGTTCAATGAAGCCTGAATGTAGTTTTAACCTAATGGCCGTTATCATCAGCTACACGAGCCCTACGCTGACAATCCCAATTCAAGAGGTTTCATGAGAATCGATCAAGAGGTTTTGACAACTAATATCCAGAAATTCCTGAGAGATGGCTGGCAGACTGTAAGGGTTGTTGCATCCTTCTCCCTCCACGAAACTCATGTGGCGTTCCTAGAATGTCCACGCAGTTGGTGATAGAGCTAATACTCTTGTCATCGACGCCTTCGAGTCTGCGCTCCAGGGCATCAACGTGACTGCCCTCCGACCTCGTCTTGAGCACGCTCAGATCATAACACATCCGGATATGGCACGCCTTGCCAAGCTCGGTGGTATGTAGTTGATTCCTAACACTTCCCAGACCTAGCGTTGATTTGAGGCTATAATCCAGTCATCGCCAGTATCCAACCAACCCACGCGTGAGCAACTTTTATGTGGCGTATACAACGAATAATTGACCGTACTGCACGCCACTAGAATAAGTGACATGTACTTTGCCGAAGATCGCCTGGTTTGTCTATAACTCTCATGAGTTGTCCTATGTCGCTTACCCTCCGCAGGGTCAAGAACGTGTGAAATTGCTCTACGCTTTCCGCGACATTATCGAACACGGTGCACGCTTCACCCTCGGCTCTGATGCGCCTGTCGAAGACTTGAATCCATTGTCCGGATTCTTCGCCGCTATCACCCGACTTGCACCCGACGGCACGTCTCCTCATGGACCAGGGGGTTGGTATGTGACTCTCGTTGAGCCAGAGAGTCAGTCCTGCTAATGATCCGTCGATCTTGTCGCAGGTTCCCCAAACAGCGCCTCACGCGCGAAGAGGCACTGAAAGGTGTGTTGCAACGTCTAGCTGCTTTACACACAGTGCACTGGCTGAAACATGCTGCATCGGCGTCAGGAATGACTTTGGACCCAGCGTGGGCATCATTCAGCGAAAGTATCTTGGGATCCATCACCCCCGGGAAGCGCGCGGACTATGTCGTGCTATCAAAGGACATCATGACCATTCCAGAAAGTGAGATCCTCAGCAGTCGAGTTTTGGCTACGGCAATCGATGGCCGTCCAGCATATGGACACATCTAGTATGATGAAAGGGCACAACCTAAATGAGGTTATTTGCTCACGTATTCACCAAATGGAGCTATTCGACTGGTGAAGAGGGCTTATGCGTCCTATTCATCGACAGAGCTATGCCTTCGGGAAGGAGTAGTGTCATGTAACTCTGAATTGGGCGCAGACGAGCACTCATATAGTCGGGTCGTATCCCACGATCTCCCCTATGATGTGGTGAGGTTCTGGAATCATTGGTTGTGTAGTTACATTACAAAAACTTCGAAATCGACGCATCGCTGATAAGGGTAAATAATTTCTGTTCGTGTGGGCGAACGTGCTCAGACTGCAACTTCCAAATGACTCACAAATGACCCTACAATATTAATGAGATACAATCGCCGAGCGCTTCGTCGGTGTTACGACTCTTGAACGTTTTGAACCGCGGTCAGGGCGGCCCTCACAAGCGTGACTTCGCCAAGCTTGAGACCTGTCACATGTACCATATATGATCCCTAGGCCTAGGACGAGTAACCTTATCTCTCAACATCAGGCTCATCTGCAAGCTAAGCGCTTGAAGGGTTCATCAATCACGTTATAACTTACCGTGCTGTATCTGTCGTAGGCGCTCAAACCTCGCTGACTCGCAGGCCATAGCTATGGTCAGTTACGCCAATGTGCCACAGTTCAGCAAGCACCCTCTTGCTAGCGGTGTCGCTTTGTATAGGCACATTGTAGACGACACACTTGAGAGAGGAACGGATGAACTTTTTCAATGGGGCACAGGATGATATTAGCTCCAAAGTTCCCATGATATGGGCGGGTCTTGTGGTCTAGTGGGGGAAACAACAACACGCCCTCTTCCTCCGATTTGAGGATGGCAGCGGCGATCGTCCAAGTGGGTCCTATATCGAGTTCCGTATCTGCTACATACCTGGCTGGCGCATGACACGACGATATCGACGAGTGACTGCCACGTTCACTGTACAAATACATGGTCCGAAAGAATTTCCAGATAGGGATCGATGTCCCTTAGAGGAGTGGTGCCGGTGCCCACAACCTGGCAAGTGGGTTTGTGATCTCAGACGCGCATGACGTACAGGTGCGTGAGAGCGCGTGGTGACCGTACTGTATGGGCACTTGAAACAGCCAATTGGGATGGGAGTACAAGTTCTGGCACAAGGATCTCCGTTCACTATTTCTTCGAGTAGGGCAGATGGCAGATATCCCTCTATCCATAGACGCCGTCGGGGGATTACTCCCTACTGTTTGGGCGTGTCAGAGATACGCCGTCATTCATTTGATACTGCGGGATCATTTATTTCCTGAGGGATTCCGACGCGGGGCGAAAGAGTTTGTGAAGGCGAAGGTGTACAGTAAAGGCACAGCTAGACCTGACAAATGGCCCGTGGTTGCGTGTTTCGAATTTGATCCCACGGTGCACCTGACCACTCACCTCAGCGGCGCGTCGCGTCGCGTCGCTGGTTGCGGTGTTTCTTTGACTTGACCGCCTTCAATGCCATCGTTTCAGGACCCAATTCCTCCAGATGGGCCTCGTACTGAAAAGCGAAAATCACATGAGCTAGGACAACACGAAGTCTCTAGCAATAAAAGGCAGGCCACGAGCAACACTCTTCCCAGCGTGTCGGGGAGCAGTACCCGATATTGGATGGTTCAGTGGTACGTATTTCCACAGACCTGCTTAGCAACATTAGACTGTGACAATCTCCAAGGAGGGCACCTCAGTCGAAGAAACACAAGACATGGGAGGGTGATGGTGTCCTCGTTATGACCAAACCGAAAGGTGTTCTCATGGACCTGGAAGGCCGCGTGTATGCGTTGGTTTCCATTTTATTTTGTGCTCAGAAAATTAAATTAGTGCCATAGCCTTACAACTGGCAACGTTGGCTCCGAAGTGCTCAAAGAAGGCTCCCAACTACATGTGGGCAACAAGGAACTACAGATTGACCGTGCCGTGCAACCCTCGGAATATCTCTCTGGAGCTTGCTTTGGCCGTGGCGGCATTATTGATACTCCATTACCCCCTTTGATGAATTCTACCGCTCTTTCGAAGCAATTCATTCCATTGAAGCCGGTAGCGCTGAACCCATCTTTTGTCCGTCCCCCAGCGCCGCCCAAGCCTGAGGCTTCCGTTTCCCGGAGAAAGGCCATAGATCTAGAGCCCGTCAGTTTATTATCCCAGCAAGTAGTGCAACCCAAAGCGCAGTCAGAAAGCAGCAACGCCACCCAATCATACTGGACCGTCAACTGGTAGTCTGCCCCATCCTAATATGTAAAGGTTAATGACCTCGTTCACCAGGAGAAAGCCACAACATAAGAAGCATAAGACATGGGATGGTGATGCCTATGTGACTGTGCAGGAGGGGACGCTGATTCTTGTCTCCGAGCAGGGTAAAATGTGGAGCCTACATTAGTTCTCCTGCGGGCTAAATTAATAACTCTACTTTCCAGTCTAGGGCGAAAGTCGTTCGAGAATTTATACCTTACTTCTGGGCTGAAGACCTTCGTAGGTGGCTTGGAGATTGAGCTGGATTCTCGAGTAACTCGCGCAGAATTCCCTCAAATCACTGGGTCGGGACTCAGAACAGAAGACGAGACTGAGATCCAAGAATTGGAGGAAACTAATACTATCCAATCTCGCACCAATGATACGGAGAGCATCAGCTCACCCATCAAGAACTCCAGCTCATCCGGAATGAGGTTCATTCCTCCCACAACATTCTACGCAAAGCCCAGTCCAAAGGCAAGATCGGCTGTTCCCTTGTAAGCGCTGGCTTAAGCTCATGGAGATGAACTTTGATCTCAGTGATTTGTTATAGGCACGACCCTAGAGCGGAAGGTGCTGTTGTGATGAAGGCGCCTACTGGGGAACACTCAATTCGCTTCAATAAAAAGTGCGCCACTCCTCAGAACGCCACATTCGAGTAGTCTTCTCACTGGAATTTCCAGATCTTCACCTATTGTTCCTGTTGTCATAGATCCGATTCTGGCACGCCGGTTGAGACCGCACCAACTAGAAGGTCAGCTCAGTTTCTTACCAGGGGCAGGTTCATTTCTGCAACGATCTTAGGTGTCAAATTTATGTATGAATGTGTCATGGGACTCCGAAAGCACGAGGGCCAAGGGTGCATCCTTGCCGATGAAATGTACGGTTTCCTGCTCTTAAGCGCGCTGAAGCTGACGGCGTTTGTGGATTAAAAGGGGATTGGGAAAAACCCTTCAGGTTAGCGCTGCGATTCCGGCGGACCCTTGGCAATTAATATTCTCTCCCAGACGATTACCCTCATTTGGACTTTGCTAAGCAAGTAACCCCTTCTTTATTTGATTGTGATGCTGACTACTAAGCAGAACAGAATCCGTATGCGGGTGCGGGCCCCATTGTCGGGAAGGTGCTTATCGTTTGCCCTGTTACCCTGATAAACGTGAGTAATACGGTGGTGACTCAGAAATGGCTAATCTAGACTGAGTAATCATCTTAGAATTGGAAGAGCGAGTTCCACAAGTGGTATGCCTCATGGCCACCATCTTCGGCAACCCGCGCTGAATCGTTTGTAGGTTAGGACGTGATCGCGTTGGTGTGCTTACCGGAGATAAGGGAAAGACGGCCATCAGGCAGTTCGCCAACTCGTTAGTTTAAGCGATTTCACCCTGCCTGCAGTTTGTTAGATCATCGCCATAGGAAAATCCATCAAGTACTCTTGATAGGTTACGAACGACTGCGCACAGTGGTGTGAGTCCTTGAAGAATTCTTGGCCTCCCATTCGCTAAGCCGTCCCTCCACTAGTGATGATTTGGTTTACTGCGTGTAAGCCCGGTTGTTCACCTGGTTGTCCCCCTTCATGACACCCCCGTAGCCCGCCTATCGGACTCATCATCGCCGATGAAGGTGCGTAGTTCGTTACCTGAGCTGTCTAGCCTTGCGCTGAAGAAATTATAGGCCACCGGCTCAAATCGGCAAACAACAAGACTTCCGCCATGTTCGGGGTCCTGAAGACTCCGAGGAGGATCATTCTTTCGGGAACACCTATCCAGAATGATCTTAGCGAGTTTCATGCAATGGTAAGGACAACGGCTCTGGCAGTAGCTTGTTTGACGTTGGCTTTGATCGTTGTCTAGGCAGACTTTTGCAACCCGGGTCTTTTAGGTCCGACCTATTCACCGCTTCGATCATTTTGCTGACTTCCTATAGATGACTACGGCACATTCCGTCGCGTATACGAGACACCTATTCTCCGTAGTCGAGAACCGGGATGTTCATCCAAAGAAGCAGAACTGGGCGAAAGTCGCTCGGCACAAGTGATCCTTCACCTGCTGCATATGTGACAGAACTTGACATCTTTCCTTTAGCTACAAGCCATATGGCGCAGCTTCGTACTTCGACGTGACGCAAGTATTCTAAAGAGCATTTTGCCACCGAAATGTAAGCTTGCTGATGGCTACACATGTGCCTTACTCACCTCAACTCAAGACGAATATGTCATCTTTGTCACCCCAACTGCACTCCAGCTGTCAATATTCTCTAAGATTCTCAATCCCGACCGTTTGAACAACATCATTGAATACTCCACGGCTGAGTCACTTGCTTTGATAAACATCCTTACAAAGATAAGCAACAGCCCAATCCTTCTCAAGGCTGTTGTAGATAAGGCAAAAGCGAAGATCAACCAGGGTGAAGACAGCAGAGAGGGGCCGACGGTCGTTGAAGAAGCTGTAAAACTTCTGCCTGAGCGCGCTCAGGTGGAAGATTTATCGTTAAGCGGTGAGAACCTTAGTTGATTCGATAATAGACATGACTGATTGCAAATCAGGCAAATTGACGGCTCTTGCGAATCTACTTAGAGCGA